>Ga0111176_1003_pt1 | contig 53109 bp, 41 predicted proteins | sample DeeMarSWOR324_28_FD_80229 | JGI IMG/M metagenome (GOLD analysis project Ga0111176, IMG submission 80229) | Bacteroides sp. SM23_62_1 | reverse complement strand
CGACAATGATGAGTCCAAGATTATTAAAAGGAAGGAATATGGCTGAACGTGCACCGAGAATAATCTGGATGGGACTACCAGATGAAATACCCAGGAGATTAAGATAGGTTTCCACTCTTTCAGCATCACTATACCGTGAATGATAAATACCAACCAGGCTACCGAAAACTGCTTTTAACCTCCTGACGATCTGGGCGGTCAGTACAATCTCGGGCAACAGATATAAAACCTGCCTGCCATTCCTGATCTGTTCTTTAATAAGATGAAAATATATCTCTGTCTTACCACTTGAAGTGATTCCATGAAGTAAAGCAACTTTTTTATCCTGAAAGATCTTCTTAATTTCATCAAATGCTGATTGCTGAACAGACGTTAAAGGATTGAGTGCCGATATAGGAGAAATTGTATCTGGCAATCGTGTTATCTCTTTTTTCTGTACCGTTAGAATATTCTTTCTCGTAAGGGCTTGAAAAGCACTTTCACTGTATCCCTGTATATTCTGAAGATCCTGTTTTTTGACTTCAGTTATTTCATCTGAAGTTTTATTCATGATATTTAAGAAGGACTGCAAAAGGTTGTATTGTTTGGGTGCACGGTTGAATGAACTGAACAGTTTATCGAGTGTGCCCCTTTGGAGATAAACATCATTTATCCCCACGAAAGTTTCAGTTTTCGGGCGATATTTTTCCCTGATCCGTTCCTCAGTTGCAAGGATCCCTCTCGCTATAAGCATATCCAACCATTTTTGCAGTTCTTTTAGCCTAATTTGCTTTTTCAGTTCCTTTAAACTCAGGACATTCTTATTCTCAAGAACTGTAATCACTTTAGTTTCTTCCTTTTCCAGATGCGTGTCCTTTCCAGGGATCTTTTTCAGGGAATAAAATGTTTCGCTTTCCATTTTTAATCCGGCAGGGATCGAGGCTTTCATTACTTCTCCCGGAGAACAGAGATAATAGTCCATTATCCACTTCCAGAAATCTAACTGAAAAGTATTGACTATGGGAATTGAATCTATGACAGATCGGATGTCACGAATTTGAAATCCTGACGGTGGTGAATGATGCAAATGAAGTATAATACCAGAATATATTTTCCTGCGCCCAAAGGGTACCAGCACACGCATTCCTGTTTTTACCTGATTGACATAATTATCCGGCACCCTGTATGTGAACGTGCCGGCGACATACAGGGGAAGAATAACATCTGCAAATGTTTCAATGTGTGCCATGAAAAATCAACAAAGACAAAATATATAAAAAAAAGCCAAGCAAGAGTATTTATTGCCTGGCAAATCCCTGAATATATATCAATGTGATCAGACAGAGAGGATCTCTGCAATCTCCATCTTTTCCATATCCACCTGTTTATGCTTCTTTACTGCTTTGTTGAAGGTACAATGCGCAATTTCACCATTTACCATACCTACCATAATACTTTGCTGGTCATCTAAAAGGGCCTGTACAGCAGCATGCCCGAAAAGACTTGCAGTCACTCTGTCATAAGCTGAAGGGGTACCACCACGTTGAATATGTCCAAGCACAGTAACCCGTACATCATAATCCTTAAAATCTTCTTTAACCTTTTCAGCTATCGCAAAGGCACCTCCGGACTCTTCTCCCTCTGCAACAATAATGATATTGCTCGATTTTTTTCTCTTGAATCCCTTTTCAAGAAAATCCTTGAGATTTGAAACCTGGTTCTTTATCTCAGGGATGAGGATAGCTTCTGCTCCACAGGCAATTCCCGAACGCAAAGCAATAAATCCGGCATCACGCCCCATAACCTCCACGAAGAATAACCTGTTATGTGAACTTGCTGTATCCCTTATCTTATCTATTGCTTCAACAACAGTATTTAAAGCTGTATCATAGCCAATTGTATAATCTGTACCATAAATGTCATTATCTATTGTACCCGGTATCCCCACAAACGGAACATCAAATTCTTCTGTAAACTGTCTCGCTCCTGCAAAAGTGCCATCACCCCCAATAGCAACAACAGCATCAATACCAGCTGATCTGAGTCTTTCAAATGCTTTTTTTCTGCCTTCAGGTGTTCTGAATTCCTTACTCCTTGCGGTTTTTAGAATAGTGCCACCCCTCTGAATGATATCACTGACATTAAATGCCTTAAGCTCCTTGAAATTTCCGTTTATTATTCCTTCATAACCATGCCGTATACCAATAACATGTAAACCATAATATATTGCAGTTCTTGTAACAGCACGAATTGCTGCATTCATTCCCGGAGCATCACCTCCTGAGGTAAAAACACCGATTTTCTTAAGCTTGGCCATAATTGTTCATTAAGATTCTATATCATCAAATCATAATTTGTTGGAAATGTAAAATTAGGAATTAAATCAAAATATAAGGAGGATATTGTCATTTCCGTTTATTCCCTGAAAGTTCCTCCGTCCTGATCCTGATTTTCTCCAGGAACCACTGTGGTGTTGAAGTTGCCCCACAAATACCGATAGAAGAGACATTATTGAATGAGATTTTTACGAGATCCTGGAGATTCGTGATAAAGTATGATTTCCGGTTGATTGATTTACATAATTGATACAGCATTCTTCCATTTGAACTTTCTTTACTGCTTACAAACAGGATCATATCATAGTTGCAAGCAAACTTTCTTAATACTGATTCTCTGTTTATAATCTGTTTGCAAATTGTACGATTGACATGAAGCAGCTGGTCCGGATGGCCTCCGGAAGCGGTTATCTTTTCAGCAATGACGGATAGGATAGTTTCATATTCCTTGCTATTCATTGTAGTCTGCGAGTACAGGAAAATGTGATTTTTGAAATTGATCTTATCCAGATCGGATTGGTTGTTAACAAGAATTGCTTTACCTTCAGTCTGTGCCAGAAGGGCCTTGGCTTCGGGGTGATTCTGTTTGCCATAAATAACTACCGAACCACCAATATTTTTTGTTTTTTGATATCCTGTTCTGATCCTTGCCTGTAATTGTGAGACAATCGGGCATGTTGCATCAATCAATTCGATATTATTCCTGTGAGCAATTTTATAGATATCGGGAGGTTCGCCATGAGCCCTGATTAATACTTTAACATTCTTCAACTTCCTGAACTGCTCATAATCTATCACATTTAGCCCCATACTTTTAAGCCGATCCAGTTCCACTTTGTTATGAACAATTGATCCGAGGCTGTACAGGTTCCCACTCCTGTGCAGCTCCTGCTCAGCCAGATTGACAGCATTCTGCACACCAAAACAGAATCCCGATCCTTTGTTAATTTCAATCCTGACTTTCATTTTTCTGCTTTTTTCCGTACTTGCTATCCAGAAGTTTTCTAAACCATTCCATCTGGCCATCAACACCCATGTTGCTGTTATCCAGTGCAATCGCATCTTTCGCTTGTGCCAGTGGACTGATGGACCTGTTTGAATCCTGGTAATCCCTGTCACTTATGTTATTCAATACATCCTGAAAACTGATATTAATACCCTTTTGCCTAAGTTCATCATACCGTCTGCGAGCTCTCACTTCCTCATTCGCGATCAGAAATAATTTAATATCTGCCTCCGGAAAAACCACCGTGCCAATATCACGACCATCCATAACCACACTCCTGTCCTTTGCCATGGAACGCTGCAAATCCACCATTTTTTCCCGGACCGGTTCAACCTTACTTACCGGACTTACAAATTTTGATACTGCAACATTTCTGATCTCATCTTCAACATTCTCACCATTCAGGTATGTTTCCAACCTGTTCAAGGTATCATTAAATCTGAATTCAATCTTGATCTGATTCAGTCTATGAATGAGTGAGGGGATATCAATTATCCCATCTATGATCAACCCATTTCGCAGACAAAACAGGGTGACGGCCCGGTACATGGCACCACTGTCAATATAAGTGATACCAAGTTCGCTGGCAATAGCTTTTGCAAATGTACTTTTTCCGCTGGAAGAGGGCCCGTCTACTGCAATAACGATATTTTCAGGAATATGATACACCCGTTCTCATGTTAAATATAATCAGGGAATACAAAAATAGATAAACTTATTTGGTTTATATTATGTGAACAAATATGCATTTATAATACTTAACCACAAAGGTACACAAAGGATAACTTAAAGGAACACAAAGAATTTAAATCAGGTTCCTTTGTGTTACTTTATGGACCTAAATGGTTAAATAATCATAAAGAGATAAAAATATTTTATAATAAAACTAAGGAAAGATCAGGTCCGACTCCATGCTATATTATGAAAAAAAAAGTGGAAATTAAAACATGTCTTACTGGTTCCTTTTATAAAATGATGAAAGGTTTGAGCTTATAGAAAAGTGGTTGGATGCCCCGGCAAGATGGTAGGATGCCCGGCCATAACTCAGATGGAATTTCGAGATTTTAATTCCGAATCCGCAGGAGAATCCTACAAGCGAAACCTTTGATTCAATCTTTAATTCATTTCTTCTCTGGTAGTTATATCCTGCTCTTATATGGAAATTTTCAAAGGGTAAGAACTCAAGGCCAAAAATCAGATGACGCATGGATTGATCTGCAAATTGTTCCAGTTTATTTTTTTGAACCTGTTCACCGGTCATCGGATCAATTTCACCAGTACCATTATTGTTTTTACTGTAGGTGATATCAAATTTCTGAAGGTTATGAAATACGAATGAAAACCTGAAAGGAGCGTACCTGAGTTTTTGCGATAATCCCAGTTGAACCTCAAAGGGAAGTGATTCCCTGTGTTGATCATGGTATGTTTTAAGTTGTAATCCTATATTCCTGAAAACAATTGCCGCGGCAAATAACTTATCCCTGCTGGTATATGTCATACCTGCGTCAATAGCAATACCAAATGAATTGTATCTTTCCAGAGAGGAATAAACAGGCTTGAGATTAACACCGAAATGGAAGATACTGTCATAACTCCTGGACCACATCAGGTTCAGAGCAAGTTCCGAAGCATTAAATGTGCCTGTTTTATTCCCGGTCATATCGGCTGAAACAAATTCACCATAATTGATATAATGTATTCCGCCCGCCAGATTCCCAATCTTCCTGACATTTCGCGCATATGCAGCATATCCGTAATTAATATCTATGAAATAATTCACATAATTAAATACCATGTGGTTGTGCATGTCTTCATTGAGCAGTGAGGGATTATGAAATGGAAGGTTAAGATCGTCATCCCGGATTGCATTTACCCTCCCCCCCAAGGAAGCTACTCTCGCAGAATTTGTTAGATTTAAAAATGCATAGGTATGACTGCCACCCAGTTGCGCCTGAACAGAAAAAGGTAACAAAAAAAAGCACCCGATAACAAAAATTATCCTCAAGGGAAATACCTATCAAAATTCTATTAAACTGTGATATTAGTATAAAAAACGAATATATACAGATTTTATTTCTAACCTGAAAGATCTGTCTTTTGAAATGATAATCAATATTATATAAAAACTCTTTTTTCTATGGTGAAACAAATCTTTCTTTTTTGTTTATTCTTCCCATCTGTGATAATAACAGTCCTGCCAGAACTACAGCAATTCCGGTTATTTTTTGGAATGTCATTGTTTCATTCAGGATAAAATAGGAAAATATAGCTGTGAGTACCGGTATAATATTGGTAAAGATATTTGCCTTTGAGGCTCCAAGGTTCTTAACACTGTAATTGTATAGTATAAATGCGACCGTCGATCCGAAAATTGCCAGACAGATCAATGAGATTGCAGCTTTTACTGTAAGAACCGAATTCATTGTTGATCTGAACTCAAAGATGGCTACCAGCGGCAGAAAAAAAACGATTCCAAATAAATTCTGGTATGCTGTCAGGCTGAATGCATTATACCGATCCATCAGCTTTTTAACTATCAGGGTATAGCTAACAGCGCAAAAGACTGCAAGTAACAGCAGAATGACACCCAGTGTATTAGCTCCAAATGAAAAATCTCTTTTTATAAGAACAATCAGGACACCGCTGAAAGAAATGAAGATGCCTGCTATATTCAATGGGGTTAACCTTTCATGAAGGAAAATGGATGCTCCTACCGGGACAAAAAGTGGAATTGTTGAGATGATTATTGCTGCAAGGGTCGAGGTAACCATCGTTAACCCAAGCCCTTCACAAATGTAATACAGGAAAGGATTAAAAACGGATAACAGTAAAATCCATTTAAAATCTTTCCGGCTGATTTTTTGTAAAACGTTTGCTACCCATCCGGCTACCAGCAAGATGGCAGAGGAAATAACCAGCCTCAGAAATATGATTGTAAATGGTGGGTATACTTCATTTACGATCTTAAACCAGACAAATGTCAGGCTCCAGAACGTCATTGCAAGGATAATGCTCAAATAAACACGTGTAATTCCTGAGAATTTCATCCTGGGATATCCATCTTAACTGGCGGATTAATATTCTTATTTGTTGAAAATCATTTGACTGATTTCCACGATTTTTCCAGTTGTAAAGGTTAAAAAAAATTCAGAATTCTTTAAACCTTTTTGCGCAAATATTATCTTATATAATGTGACAGAAATTTTAACGAATTTTGTCGAAGAATCATTTTAAAACTCTACTGTGATGAAAAACCTGATACCATTCCATCTTTTATTATGCATCATCCTAGGATCAATCTTCTTCTCTGCATGTGAAAGAAATGATGATAATATTACCGATCAGGATATTATCCTGGTCGACGATGGAGCTGTAACTGCCCTGATGTATGACCAGGCTTTTACAGAAGTAGATATGGCCCTTGAACAACTTGAATATGTCTGGTCACACCCGCTTTTTAAAAAATCGGTGCAGGATACATGCCCGATTATATACGTCGATCATAACGATTCTGTTTACTGGCCAAAAATTGTAACCATCGATTTTGGCACGGATGGCTGTGAGGGCCCATTTGGTGTAACACGAAAGGGTAAAATCATTGTGACCATTACAGACAGGTATCTGAAGGAAGGATCTGTCAGAACCATTACATTCAACAACTTTTATGTGAATGAATTTAAAATTGAAGGTACAAAGTCCGTGACCAATGAAGGATTAAATAAGGATGGTTTGATGTATTTTACAGTCGAGCTAACCGGTGGAAAGATCATTACTCCAACAGGCAAAGAGATCACCCGTGAATTCAGCCATACCAGGACATGGATTGAGGGACAACTGACTCCCCGATGGCGATGGGATGATAAATACCTGATCGAGGGGGAAGCCACCGGTGTAAACAGGTTCGGTAAGACCTATACAAGAACGATAACCAATCCACTGCTCTTCGAAACGGCATGCCGGTGGATTACTTCCGGTACCATTGAGATCCAGCCGGAGGACCATCCCTTGATTACACTCGATTATGGTAATGGCGAATGTGACGACTTAGCTACAATTACAGTAAACGGTGAGACAAAAGAAATTAAACTGAAGGGAAGGTAAAAGGAACGGCTTTATCACCTCAAGATTTTGTTCAACCTCTCCGTCCGTTATTAAAGACATCTCCCCCTGCTCGCAGGGGGAGATACAGAGGAGGTAGTATCTCTACTCCACCTTGCTGAAGTCTTAAAATGAAGTATTTATCCTATACCCCTCTTAACTTTGCTCCTCCCCTGTCCTTATTCCATTCACAAAATCCTTTATTATCCTTTCCAGGTTCCCTTCCGCACCTAGTGCCCCGACAAAGGCACTGCCAATGATAGCACCACTGGCATGTTTACATGCCTGCATAAAAGTCTCATGAGACGATATCCCAAATCCAACCAATCCCGGGAGTCTCAGTTTCATATCATGAATCCTCTTAAAATAACCGGTCTGCACTTCCCCTAATTTGCCTGTCGATCCTGTTGTGGTGGACGATGAAACCATATATATAAATCCATTACCTTCCCTGTCTATAGTTCTTATCCTTTCTTCACCTGTTTCCGGAGCAATCAGGAATATTTTGTATAGTCCATATTTCATGAATATATTCTTAAATTCCCTCTGATAAATATCCGGAGGCAGATCCGGTAAAATAATTCCGTCTATACCAATCCTGTTTGCTGTCTCACAGAATTTTTCCATTCCAAAACGCAGGACAGGATTAAGATATCCCATTAGGATCAGAGGGATCCGGATTTCCTCCCTGATATTTTGCAGCTGACTGAACAGGATTTGCAGTGTCATTCCATTCCTGAGGGCTTGCTGATTGCTTAACTGTAATATTTTACCATCAGCCAGGGGATCAGAGAAGGGGATTCCAATTTCGACCAGATCCACACCATTCTGTTGTAATGCCCTGATTATCGGAATGGTATCTTCAAGACGGGGATAGCCGGCTGTGAAATAGACCGAAAGAATATTTTTATCTTTCTGTTTGAATAATAAATCTATTCTATTCATTATCAATTTCTTTTGTATAAGCACCCATGTCTTTGTCTCCCCTTCCCGACAGGTTTATTACAATTACATCTTCTTCCCTGAAAGTGATTTTTTCAAGTACTGCCAGTGCGTGTGCTGTTTCAAGGGCAGGAATAATGCCTTCCATTCTTGCAAGAAGGAACGCAGCATTCAGGGCTTCTTTATCTGTCACATTCATATAGCTGACTCTGCCTGTTTGATGGAGGAAAGCGTGTACGGGACCCACACCCGGATAATCCAGTCCGGCCGAGATTGAGTAAGGCTCAAGTATCTGGCCATCATTATCCTGCATTAATAAAGTACGGCTCCCATGGATAACTCCAGGACTGCCAAGGCTCATCGTTGCAGCAGAAAATCCTGTTTCCAGACCTTTACCGGCAGCTTCCACACCTATCAACTCTACATCACTGTTCATAATATAATGATAAAATATCCCTATTGCATTGCTTCCACCTCCCACACATGCCAGGATATAATCCGGTGCTTCCCTCCCCTCTTTCTCCCTGAGCTGCCATTTTAGTTCGTCACTGATTACACTCTGAAGTCTTGCAACCAGATCGGGATATGGGTGAGGGCCAACAACAGAACCGATAATATAATGCGTATCCTGTGGATGGCTAATCCAATCCCGGATAGCTTCATTGGTAGCATCCTTCAGGGTTTGATTCCCACTGTCGACTGGTACTACCTCAGCCCCCAGCATTTTCATCTTCAGCACATTGGGTTGCTGTCTCTCAACATCAACCCGCCCCATATAAACAATACATTCCAAACCCGATAATGCACAGACAGTTGCTGTGGCAACACCATGTTGCCCGGCACCGGTTTCGGCTATAATCCTTGTTTTACCCAGTTTTTTTGCCATCAGGATCTGGCCAATCGTATTATTTATTTTATGCGACCCTGTATGGTTCAGATCCTCCCTTTTAAGATAAATCCTCGATTTATAATACCCTGAAAGCCTGGAGGCAAAATACAAAGGAGTTGGTCTGCCTGCATAATCTTCCAGCAATTCCTTAAATTCATTCCTGAAAGATTCCTCAGAAAGTATATCAGAATATCTGCTTTGTAATTCTTCCACATTCCTGTATAGCATTTCAGGAATATAACTTCCTCCAAATTCCCCATAGTATCCATATTCATCTACTTTGAACGTCATATCTGCTGTCTTATAGATTTAATAAAGGTTTTTACAAGAGATACATCTTTCATTCCCGGAGAAATTTCGAACCGGCTATTGATGTCAACGGCAAAGAGGCCGGGATGATTCAATTCTTTTATGATCCCTGCATCATCAGGGCCAATCCCCCCGCTCAGAAAAAAAGGAATATGCATGGTATAGGACTTAAGAATCTCCCAGCTAAATTTTTCACCTGTGCCACCGAATTTTTGTCCCCCCTTGTCAAACAAAAAATAATCACAATGATTTTCAAACACGGAAAGATTTTCCAAATCTTTATGATTATTTATGCAAGCGGCTTTAATGATGGGAATACCTGCTCTTTTAATGGTGGAACAATATTCGGGTGTTTCATTACCATGAAGTTGTACCATGTCCAACTTATACCTCCCGATTTTATATAATACGCTTTCAACAGTCTCATTAACAAATACTCCAACTTTTTCCGTTCCTTGTACATCTGTGTGACTGAAAGGATCATCAGTTCCTTCAAAATACCTTGGAGAACCGGAATAGAAAATAAATCCCATAAAATCAGGTTGTAATTCACACACCAACCTGATATTATCAGGATCCTTCATGCCGCATACTTTTATTTTAAGGCTCATTTATTTTCAAGTGTTGTGGATTCACCCCCCAGTCCCTCTCACTCGTATAAGAGGAAGGAATCAAAAGGGGGGGTGAGTCGGATTCATTGCAATATTATGCTCCAGCCTTCTTCCATTCCCTCTATCTAATCATCCGCCAGAATCTCTTCAATCAACTTCTTACAAGCCTCCTGTGGTGTATCATGTTTCATGAAATACTCTCCGATAAGAAAACCCTGATATCCGGTTTCTGTTAATTGAATGATTGTGTCCGGTGAACTGATACCACTTTCGGAGATTTTCATGAATTTGCCTGGAATGCTGGAGGCCAGTTCAAAAGACCTGTTCACATCGACCGTAAGGTCTACAAGATTCCTGTTGTTCACGCCAACAATTGTGATCCCGTCACATAATTTGTTCAACTGATCTGAATGATGAATCTCCAGAATCACTTCCAGGGAAAACGACCTGGCCAGGCCGGTAAATTCATAAACCTGATTTTCAGTTAGTATTTCTGCGATCAATAACACTGCATCAGCACCTGCAGCCCTGGCTTCGATGATCTGATACTCATCCACGATAAAATCCTTTCTCAGAATGGGGTGATCTGTTTTTTCCCTTGCCTCGCTCAAATCTTCAATGTTGCCACCAAAATATTTTTCATCAGTAAGGACAGACAGAGCTGCGGCACCTGATTCAACATAGCCCCTTATTACCTGTCCTAAATCCGTCTGATTACCAAATTGACCGGCAGAAGGAGATTTTCTCTTAAACTCTGCAATAATACCTGGTCTATTTTTTCCCAGGCTGCCGGATAATGAATTCGTATTCCTCTGAAAGTATACTTTATGTTCCAGCAGTTTCACAGGATAAAGATCTTTCATCCGTTTAACTTCTTTGTTCTTATAAGTAATTATTTGTTCCAGGATATTCATTTATTCAATTCAATAAGCCTTTTAAGCGAATGGAGAGCCTTCCCGCTTTCCAGCGATTCTCTGGCGCCGTCAATACATTCCGGAATATTTTTCCCGGGGAAATATGCTTTGAGTGCCAGGCCTGCATTTGCAATTGCTATATCATGCTGTGCAGGTGTTCCGGTATTTTCAAGGACATGAATAAAAATATCAGCAGCTTCAGCAACTGTTTTTCCTCCTGCCAGCTCACCCGGAAGACACTTTTTCAATCCAAGGTCAGCAGGATTGAGTATTTGTTCAAGATCACGTGTGATGATTTTGCATTCCCCGGTGAGGGAGACCTCATCATATCCATCCAGGCTATGGATGATCACAAAATCTTTTTCCAGCTGTTGAAACATATAGCTATATAACCTGGCCAGTTCAAGACTATACACTCCTGCCATCTGTTTTTTCGGAGATGCCGGATTAACGAGGGGACCAAGCATATTGAAGAAAGTTTTTACACCAAGTTCCCTCCTCACCGGGGCAACATTTTTCATGGCCGGATTAAACAAGGGTGCATGCAAAAAACAGACACCGGCAAGTTCTATCTCTCTCCTTAATTTATCTTCATCGTTTGAAAATTTATACCCGATGTGTTCCATAATATTGGATGATCCGCATGTTGATGAAACAGCATAATTGCCGTGCTTGGCTACTTTTGCTCCGGCTCCCGCAACGATAAAGGTTGTAATGGTTGATATGTTGAAAGTATCTTTGGCATCTCCGCCGGTACCACAAACATCGATTGTATCATAATCCGAAAGATTCACAGGAATACACAGATCCAGCAGGGCATCCCTGAACCCTGAGAGTTCCTGAAGGGTAATACTCCTCATCAGGTAGACACTTATAAAAGATGCAATCTGAGAATGATTATAAAGCCCTTTTGCAATATTGGTAAGTACCTGTTTCGCTTCTTCCTTGGTTAATATCTTATGCTCATAGAGATAATTCAGAATATTTTTCATAGTCAGATTGATAAATAATTATTAGGTTCACTATATATTCAATCATATAATGCATCATAATTAATAATTCAACCAGTTTGAAATAATCTTTTCTCCCAGTGTGGTTAGTACTGATTCCGGGTGAAACTGTAAACCTTTCAGGTCATATTCTTTATGCGATATTGCCATTATTTCACCATCCTCCGCTTCTGCAGTGATTTCAAAACAATCCGGAAGATCTTTCGAGGAGACGATCCAGGAATGATACCTGCCACCTTCCAGAAATTCTGGCAATTCCAGAAACAGGTGATCATCTGATTTCAGTATCTTTATTTTTGTTGCAACACCGTGAAAAACTTTCCGGATATTTATGAGTTTCCCCCCGAATACTTCTGCAATTGCCTGGTGACCAAGACATACTCCAAGTATACTCTTTTCAGGGGCCCATCGCCTGATTATAGATTTCAGCATTCCTGCCTCATCAGGTATACCGGGACCGGGCGATAATAAGATTTTGTCAAAGATCCTGAGCTCTTCATTATTTACCCTGTCATTCCGAAAAACAACCACCTGCTGCCGGGAAATCTGTTTCAGAGCATGCACCAGGTTATATGTGAAAGAATCATAATTATCAATAACAGCTATTTTCATTATTCTAAATTTTCCCTGCCTGCAGAATAGCATTTTTCAGGGCCATCAGTTTATTGTTCACTTCCTGTAATTCTTTTTCTTCTTTTGAGTCTGCCACAATCCCTGCACCTGCCTGATAAAAAAGGGTATTGTCCTTGCTTAAAAATGACCTGATCATGATGGCATGATTAAAATCTCCCTTAAATCCGATATATCCGATCCCTCCGCCATAGTATCCCCTGTTTTGATTCTCATATCTGTCGATAAGTTGCATCGCTTTATATTTGGGAGCTCCGGATAATGTACCTGCCGGAAAGGAATCGGCCATAATCCTTATTGAATTATAATTATCTGGGAGTATCCCGGATACTTTTGACACCATATGGATGACATGTGAGAAAAACTGAATCTCACGGAAAGTTTCCACTTTTACATGATCGGCATTCCTGCTTAAGTCATTCCTGGCAAGGTCAACGAGCATCACATGTTCTGAGTTTTCTTTTCTATCATCCGCCAGTTCAAGAGCCAGCTTTTTATCTTCCTCATCATTCCCAGTCCTTTTAAAAGTACCGGCAATAGGATGGATATAAGCTTTGCCCGAAATGACCTGAAGAAGAGCCTCAGGAGAGGACCCAAATATTTTATAACTACCGTAATCAAAATAAAACAGGTAAGGAGAGGGATTGATAGATCGCAGGCAACGGTAAACATTGAATTCATCTCCTGAGAATGATTGCCTGAATTGTCGTGATAATACAATCTGGAAAACATCACCCCTGTGGCAATGTTTTATGCCCTCACTGACCAGATTCATATATTCTTCATCTGAAAGATTGGATTCCTCTTTCCCCTTGGGTTCAAAAGGATATGTGGCAATGTTCCTGTTATATAATAATGATTCTACGTAATCAAGATCTCCTGTTAACTGATCTGTCTGGTTTTCAACCAGGTAAAGAACATTTTGAAAATGATTAATTGCAATGATATATCTGTACATACAGTATACCATATCCGGAATCTTATAGTCAGGATTCTGCTGGTGTCTGAAGCATATATCCTCAAAATATCTGACAACATCATAGGTTGAATAACCGAAAAATCCATTCGTTTTAATCTCGGAGTGTTCATCGATATTCCTGAATCTGTTTATAAAACCATTTAATTCATCCGGGATAGAAATACCAGGATTAACATCTTTCACATTTACACTGCCATCCAGATCACATGTTTTGATCTTTTCGTTTTCAACCATAAAGTATGCAACAGGGTCCAGGCATATGAAAGAATGACTATCTTCCCTGCTGTGATAATCCGAACTTTCCAGTAAAAGGCTGTATGGAAAAATATCTCTTAGCCGGAGATAAATGCTGACAGGAGTGATGGTATCAGCAAGGATTTTCTTAATCCTGGTCTTAATGTTTATCTGTTTCATATCACTAATTTTCAAAAAAAAAAGGCTTACCGTGGTTGGTAAGCCTCTAATTTTATTTATACAAGCAGGTATAACGCAACTCACGTCCCGTCGGGATGTTCATTACGCCACCACCAGCTCATATATATTAACAAATATTTCATAACCTGATTTCTAATGCAAAGAAAAATGATTTTCTTTATTTATCCAAATAAAAATTTATGCTACCCTGAGCCGGTTCATATCTGCTTTTTCAATTTTCTGCTTTGCATATCTCAGGGTAATTTTTGCCTCATCCACTTTCTGGGAAGGCATGTCAAACATTGCATCGATCATGATAGCTTCACAGATGGATCTTAATCCTCTTGCACCCAGTTTAAACTCAATGGATTTGTCTACAATATATTGCAATACACTTTCGTCAAAAGACAACTGAATATGATCCATTTCAAATAATCTCTGATACTGTTTAATAATTGCATTTTTGGGTTCGGTAAGTATTCTTCTCAGAGCCTGGCGGTCGAGCGGATCCAGGTATGTCAGAATGGGTAACCTGCCAATTATTTCAGGTATAAGGCCATAGGCTTTCATATCCTGTGGAGCGATATATTGAAGCAGGTTATCTCTGTTAACTTTATTAGTCTCCCGGCTTGCCACATAGCCAACAACTTTTGTATTCAATCGTTGGCCGATCTTTTTCTCTATTCCGTCAAAAGCACCTCCACAGATAAACAGTATATTTTTAGTATTTACAGGGATCATTTTCTGGTCGGGATGTTTTCTTCCTCCCTGTGGTGGCACATTCACTACTGATCCTTCCAATAGTTTCAGGAGACCCTGCTGAACACCTTCCCCCGATACATCCCTGGTGATGGATGGATTATCACCTTTCCTTGCAATTTTGTCGAGTTCATCAATAAAGACAATACCTTTTTCAGCAGCTTCAACATTATAGTCTGCTACCTGTAGCAAACGTGTCAGGATACTCTCAATATCCTCACCTACGTACCCTGCTTCTGTCAGGACGGTTGCATCCACAATTGTGAACGGCACATGCAGCATCCTTGCAATTGTTCTGGCCAGAAGCGTTTTACCTGTCCCGGTTTCACCAACAAGTATGATATTTGATTTTTCAATTTCCACATCATCCCTGCTGGTTCTCTCAGAATCCATTAACCTTTTGTAATGGTTATAAACAGCAACAGATATATATTTTTTAGCAGTTTCCTGCCCTATCACATACTGATCAAGAAATTTTTTAATCTCTCCGGGTTTCAGAAGAGTAATCTGGTTGAGATCAAATTCACTCTTCTTTTTTATTTCTTCCTGAAGGATACTATTCGCCTGTTCGATACAGCTATCGCAGATATGACCCGAGATACCGGCAATTAACAGGTTGGTATCCCTCTTTTCCCTTCCGCAGAAAGAGCATCTGTCCATCGATAGATTTTATTTTTTAGATTTTTGTTTTTCCATCACTTCATCAATCATCCCGTAATCCAGTGCCTCATGGGCTGTCATCCAGTGATCCCGGTCAGCATCCTGTTCAATTTCTTCGAATGTCTTTTCTGTATGATTTGCCAGGATCATATATAATTCTTTCTTTAGCTTAAGAATTTCTCTTGTTGTGATTTCAATATCTGATGCCTGTCCCTGCACTCCTCCCATAGGCTGGTGGATCATGATCCTGGAATGCTGTAATGCAGAGCGCTTACCCTTTGAACCCGCAGCAAGTAATACAGCACCCATGGATGCGGCCATCCCGGTACAGATGGTTGAAACATCAGATGAAATATATTGCATGGTATCATAGATCCCCAGACCGGCATGAACTGTTCCTCCCGGTGTATTAAAATACATATGAATATCTTTAGATGGATCATTGGAATCAAGAAACAGCAGCTGCGCCTGTATAATATTTGCCACATAATCATCAATAGGTAATCCCAGAAATATGATCCTGTCCATCATCAACCTTGAAAAAACATCCATTGTAGCTATATTCAGTTGCCTTTCCTCAATAATGGTGGGTGATATGTAATTGCCCCAGATGGAAGAATACCGCTGCATGGTCATACTGCTGATACCCATATGCCGGGTTGCATACTTATGAAATTCATCCGAATAACTCATTTCTCATATATTTAAAGATGTAAAGTTAATTAATTATTAAACCGGTTATATGGTTAAAATATTCAGTCTGTGAACATTTATTCCTTATCAATCTAACCTGAAAAATTGATATTCCAATGCATATACCTGTATATCAGTGTTTTATAATGTAATTCAGAATCCGTTAATCATCCAATAACTTGTTGAATTTTTCCAGTGTTATTTTTTTCTTATCTGTCTTCACAAGTTCCCTGATATGATCAAATACTTTTTCCTCATACAGCCTGTCATATATCCTTTTTTTCTCATCTTCATTGCTCAGCAGGCCATTTGCGTAATTCGTTAATTGATCTTCAGGGACATCAGTTAAACCATACTGCCTGAATTGAAGCAAAGCATAGGATCGTGCGAAATCTTTTACTTCACCTTCCTCAACTCTGATGTTATGGTCTTTAATAATTTTATCCTGTATAAGCTGCCATTTTAAATCATCTTCAAATTTTGGGTATTCCTTTTCAATCTGTTCTGAAGTGATTTCTTTCTTGTTTATCGCTGTAATCCATTTTTTCAGGAATTCACTGGGCAGACTAACTTTAACCTTTTTCATCAGTGTTTTTCTTGCATCCACTTTAAATTTGTATTCACTGTTTTGTTCCAGTCTGCGTTTCACTTCCTCCTTTATCTTTTCTGTAAATTCCTCATCATTATGAACAACATCCTTTTCATACATCATATCAAACAATTCGGTGTTAAATTCAGCTTTCTGAAACGAGGATATTTCGCGAATGGTAAAGCGAAAGTCTGGTGAAATTACCGATACCTTATCTTTTGAAATGTTCAAAAGGGATGCAAGCTCATTGTCATTCGGAAAAGCTTTTCTAACATTAAAATCAACCTCATTATCAACTCTTTTACCTTTGAATAAATGCAGGATATCTTTATCTTTCATAACCTCCAGTGAAAAGGAAGAGGATTCTGCTGATATCCCTTCTTCCAAAATTTCGCCATTTTTATCGACCTGCCTGAAATCACCCTTAAGTATTTCATTACCTGTGATCTCTTCCACTTTCAACATTGTACCAAAACGCCTTGCATAGTTTTCTTTTGTTTCACTGATCATCTGGTCATCAATCTGAATTTCATAAAGTGGAACCTTATCCCTGGAAGAAATATTCACCTCAAACTCAGGAGCCAGGCCAAGGTCAAATTCAAATTCAAAAGTAGTCTGGTTATCCCAGTCAATCTCCCTGCTTGTGTTTTCGTTAGGAAGAGGTTCCCCCAGAATTTTTATTTTCTCATTGGTCAAATATTTTGAAATTTCTTCCGATATTATTTTATTTATTTCCTCAACCAGAATTGATCTTCCGTATAGTTTTTTCACAATTCCTGCAGGAACTTTCCCCGGCCTGAATCCTGGCATCTTAACATTTTTCCTGTATTCTTTCAGGGTATTTTCAACACGTTGCGCATAATCTTCCTGCTCGACTTTAAGCTTCAGAACCGCATTCAGCTCATTAGTATTTTCCTTTGTGATATTCATTAGCTAAGTTTTAAAACTGTTTTGTTTAAAAAACCGCCAGATCATAGGTTTTAACCTATCGTTCTGGCGGTTGATAATCAGGTGCGGATGGAGGGACTCGAACCCCCACGCCGTGAGGCACAAGATCCTAAATCTTGCGCGTCTACCAATTCCGCCACATCCGCAATTATTCAGGCTGCAAATTTATTCTTTTTTGGTATAACTGGCAAATCGTTGTAGCAGGGAGCAGGGAGCAGAGAGCAAAGAGCATAGGTTAAAGGGGATGGGACATAAAGCATTGGGTATAGAACAGATAGTAAGAAGAATGTAGAGGAGTTAAGGAAATAAATGATGATTGGTGAATGATACCCATAGAACCCACGATTTTAATCGTGGTGGATGTTCAGCTCAATACCCACACCTTCAATGAATCAGACACTTTGCTAATTAATCCCGGGTACCGGAATGTGTCCGGTTGAAAACCGGCAGAACTTAACACTTTTCTTTAGCATTAGCCTACTTATACAAACCAGGAACCAATTCCCTTCAGTTCTTGATTTTTTTCCCTTACCAAAAACCGTTATTCTAATATGATTTTACCCCTGAAGATCTTCACTCCCCTCAACTCAACAAAATAACAACCATCCGGAAGATCTCGCCTGTTGAATTCGATGTGGCTGGTAAAGATGTTATCTTTGAAATAGACTACTTTACCTGTAAGATCGGTTATGTACATCCGGTATTTTTCACCGGCAGGATTTTCAAATTGAATCAATGTTTTGTTATTGAAGGGATTCGGGTAGATATCAAGACTCCTGTTTTTAATCCGGTTATCCGTTAATCCCGTTTCAAGAAGGTCGTTAACATAAATTGTAAATGACTTTTCAAATGACAATCTGCCATCACCATCATCCCTGGATCGTATCCGGATGGTATACTCTCCTTTTGTCTCATAATCAAACTGCTCTCCGGATAGAAGTGCATCACCCAGTAATATGAAGCTGTTATTATCATCTGCTCCAAGGCCTTCAACCAGTCCATAAGTATGCATATCATCCTCATTTGGATCTATGGTCTGTAACTTTCCGATCATTGTTCCAACAGGTTTGTTCTCGTCAATTGAGTTGAAGTTCAGGGTAATACCTGTTGGTGCCAGGTTCCCTGCTCCTTCGTTAACATCGGTTACAAGGATGAAAAATGAATCTTCAAAAGAAAGGTCCCCTTTATCAGTCGATTTTATTCTCACATACAGGGTATCCTTTGTCTCATAATCCAGCATTTCTGCTGTGATGAGCATGTCGCCGAGCGTGGTGAACCGGTTGTTGTCTGTATCACCTGAACCACTCACAAGTTTATAGGTATGGTGGTCTGCTGTATCAGCATCCGTTGTTTCCAGCCTGCCCACCAGGGTGCCGATCGACTGATTCTCAGCTACGGTATTGTCAGTCAGGTTTATATCTGTTGGAGCCTGGTTCCCCATAACCTCCTGTAGACGGTTATCCTCCATGTTCGACATCGAATGGCTGTAGGGGCCGGCATCAGCCTTTTTGCTTCCACCGGTGGGGAAGCAGGGATTCGGTTTTTCAACAGCAATGCGGTAATAACCGACGTCAGGAAGAGGATCTGGATCTGTCCAGGAACTCAGGGAACTTGACAGGGAATGGATCTGGATAAAATCGGATTTTATCGGACTCCTGTATATGTGATAGGTCTGGTAACTAAAACCGTAATATTTATCCCACTCCAGCTGTGTTGTGTTCAGCTCCGGATTCGTTGAAACCAGCAGATGGATTGTCTTGTGTGGTTTACACAGGTCTATATCTGTTTCATAGTCTGAGGTGTCCACACCGGTGATTTTGTAGAGATATGCCTGAACCATTGGGTCAGCGGTGGTATCGACAAAGATGCTCAGGTCATTATGGGTAACCGTTCCCATCAGATCATAGATACCTGCAGCCTTGCTTTCCCTGTAAACATTATATGCAGAAATGGGAGCTTTGGATTTTTTCTCCCAGATCACCAGGTTATTTCCGGTTAAGGGATCGACGGTAACCATGCATATTTGGGGGGCAAGGTATAAGACTGCATTCTCTGATGTGACTGTATCACATGTATTGTAAATAATACATCGATAAAAACCCTCATCGGTCAATCCGGGATTTTCAATATTTAATTTTGGAGTAAGATGAAATGTCAGATTCAAACTATCTTTTTGCCACTGGTATTTAAGGTCTGAACCCCTGGCAAAGATTTCCAATGAAACCGTTGAATTTTCTTGTGCCCAAGTATTTTGGGGATTTTGAAGAATATCTGGTAATTCCTTAACCTGAATAAAACATGGATTACTGTAAACAGTTCCAAATTTATTTTTAACAATACATTGATAATTACCCTGTTTATCTATGGTTAAAGAATCAATCCTTAGAACTGATGAATTTGCTCCCAGAATATTATTGTTTTCATATGTCCATTGATAATCAACAGAATCATCTACCTGGATACTTAGTTTGATTTCCTCTCCCACACATGCTATATGTGAAGTCGGTTGTTTTAATATTTCAGGTTTATATGATTGGTTTTCTATTGCACCCATATCAATTCTACTGAAATGTATTCTTGGATTTCCAAGTAGGTCAATATCACCAACATATAGATCAGAAATGTCATTTGTTCCGGTGTTTACTGAAGGACTATTGGATAAAAGCATCCAATCGGTGGGAGTTGTAAGAAAATCAACACCGGTATTAATGGTTGGATTAATAAACTTTGGTAATGAGTCCAGATTATTTTCATAAATAAATGGTTTACTTCCTGTAATCGCGAGAATACCACCCTGAATATTTGAGTAATATATTTCCATATTACTTGTATCCTTATCATAATCAATATGAATTTGATTTAATAAGTCTGCTGTCTCATTTCCCCAGATTATTGAATTATATATCCTGTTTTGTTTAGCCATTCCTTCTGTGAATATTCCCCCACCCGCAACTATTGAATGATTATTGACTATAGTATTATTGATCAAGCTCATATTGCATTGAGAATTGTATATTGCCCCACCCTGAGTTGCTGAGTTATTTGCAAAGATATTGTTTGAAATTACCGGATTTTCCTTATCATCAACTCTTTTAACGAATAATCCTCCGCCATAAAAGGCCTGATTATTAATGATTGTGTTATAAGAAATAATCGGCTCTCCTCCCTCGGCATAAACTGCTCCTCCACCCCAATCAACCAATTCTGAATAATCCCTGTTAAACTGGAACAGATTATGACTGATTACTGGACTGGATCTTTCATATGCATAAATGGCACCACCTCCCTGACTTGATTGGTTATTAGTAAATTCACACTTTGTTATGGTTGGACTGCAACGCCAGATAAAAATTGCACCACCATAAGTATAGGAGTTTCCCATGAATTTACATGATACAATTTGTGCATCTGAACGTTCGAGAGAAATAGCCCCTTCATCATCAAAACCAAAATTATTTATGAAATCTGAACGAATAATCGATATAGGTGAAAGAAGAGTTCCTATCGCACCACCACCGCCACGGTTCCATCTGAAAAGACAATCAGAAATTAATATTTTTGGAGCAAGTACGCACATGATAGCTCCTCCAATGCAAAACTCAAATATTGTGTGGAAGATTTTTGATGTGTCTGTCGCTGAACCTGCACCGAACTCGATACCACTCCAACCACCTGCGAAACAGATTGGTTCAAAGAACTCGGTAGTATCTTTTGCGGTAAATAAAATTGGGCTTTTTGCAACACCTTCACAAAGGAGAGTGCCTTCTACCTGAATACCGTATTGTCCCTGTGATTGTACACAAACACCCGGTAATACTCTTAAAAGATTCCCATCTTCAACGATTACATCATCACATAATTTGACGGTGTCAGCTGCCCAGATTGTATTTTCAGTGATTGGACCGCAAAATTCGAGGACCGTGTCATGATATTCATAGGCCCCGATATCAACATCTATGAAACTGATCCTTTTATTACCAGCATAATCTACTTCAGGTAAAACAAAACCTTTAATGGAATTTACACCTTTATTTATACATGGAGAATTCATTGTCAGGCTCCAATCAGCGTTTAAACCATCTGCCAGGTATCCCGGTTCCGGGCTCGGTTCTTTTATATTTGGATCAATATCAATGTTATCGAGATAGATACCGGAATGAGTTGAACCTGGCTGATATATAAAGCTTTCTTCACCTCCCTGTATGTTACAGTTATAGAAATCAGCTTTGGCATCAAATGTTCTAAAACTAATCTGGTTCGCCTGTGTTCCTGCAAAATTGTTATATATGATATTATTATAAAATTTTGGATTACAATAAATTCCAATGGAAATGGCACCTCCTGATTCAGGATCAGTGGCTTTATTATTATAGATGGTATTGTTAATTATTAATGGTTCAGAATCATATATTGAAATCGCTCCACCTATTTTTGCCTCATTGTTAACGATAATATTTTGAACGATTAATGGATATGCCTCAGCAATGTTAATTCCACCACCGCTATTTCCGGTTATAATATTTCTACTTATAAAAGCTGAATTCATAATTGTAGCGATCCCTCTCCCTGTATTCCCGTATATCAAGTTTCTTTCTAATTGAGTTTCATCATACGATAATCCAATCCCGTAACCATAATTATTATAAATTTCGTTTTCTCTAAGGATTTCATTACCATAATATATACTAATTCCATGTGAAGTATTTTCGTATATATGATTATTTGAAATGACCAGACTGCTATCACTCACTGATCCTGAAAGAGTAAAACCTCCGTTTGTATTATGGTGTATCTGATTGAATTCAACTACTCCATTCTCCAATTGATGAAAATCAAATCTCATTCCACCCCTAGTATAATACATACTATAGTTATCGAATATTTGATTATTCCGAAAGGTAAAATGAACAAAGTCTCCGGAGTATATCCCGGATCCACCACCCCATGTCAGGTGGTTACCCCAGATCAGATTATTATTAATAATAGCCGTTGTCCCGGAATGGAGATAGATACCACCACCGTCAAACCTGGCATAATTATGATATATTTCATTATTTTCAATAATAATTAATGATCCATTGAAATATATGCCTCCTCCGTTATTACTGGTTTGGTTATCAAAGATTTTGTTATATTTTATTATAGCAGTATCAAGGTTTTGCAGATCAATACATCCAGTCGTCCATGTTTCATCATTCTCGTCACTCCCAATATTTTTGAAAAATATATTAGAATGTAATAAAATAGAACCATTCTCACAATAAATTGCTGCTCCTTCCAATGCACTGCAACGGGTAAAGGTGCTGTTTGTTATTCTGACATAGGAATCCATTATTGCAATACCTCCTCCATGTGATACAGAATGGCAATTTGCAAAATAACAACCATCTATTTCCAATTTCCTGAAATTATATTGGTATATCCCTCCCCCATAAATTCTGTCTAAAGAGTTCTTTGTATGAGAAATTTTACAAATTATAAGACTTGATGTGTCATTATCTCCCATACTCCCGGTTGAATCAGCAAACAGGATACCTGCCCATCCTCCTGAAGGATCGTCGTATGTACTCCATCCTGTTGTATCATTAATGGTGAATACAATACTATCCCCGGGGGCCCCTGATGCAATAAGTCTACCTTTCACATTAAGCTGGTAATACCCCTGGAACTCAACATAAGTCCCCGGATCAATGGTAAGTGTAACATCATCAAGCACGGTCAGGTTACCTGTCACCTTTACCGTATCATCCGACCAGGTTGTATTTTCAGTGATCTCCCCCGAGACTTCAATGGTTGTCTGGGCAAAAGAAAAATTTAAAGTGATAAAAGAAAAATGGATTATGGAAGCAAAGCAGGTGAGAATGATGTACTTTTTCATGGCAGATTGTTTACCGTTTGACAATCCCTGAAAACAGTGCACAAATCACTCTTATTATATACAAGTTATATCATTCCCGGATAATAGTCAAATTTTTGTGATGAACTACCTTCTGGAGGGATGAAATACAGGAATTTGTGTGGGAAATTGCAAAGGTGGTAAGGTGTGAAGTTCTCCAGAGAAGGTCTGGTTTCCAACCGGACCTTCCGACGAAGGTGAATACTGTTAAGTCCGGTTGTTAACCGGACCATATAACAGGGGTAATTACTGTTAAGTCCGGTTGTTAACCGGACATATTTGTATCATATTAGCCTTATGAACAAATTAACAATTTAACATTCTATTAATCCAACAATGTCTGTAATTACTAGTACAAGAAAAAATCATTTCATTATATTTGTGTGAATGATAAGGTCAGATCGACCTGCCTAACACTGACAGATGAGTAAGATAAAACTGAACGTGCTTGGAATATCCTACAGTCAAACCCAATCAGGAGCTTATGCATTGGTGCTGACTGAGGAAAACGGTGACAGAAGGATTCCCATTATCGTTGGAGGATTTGAAGCCCAGGCCATTGCCATACAACTTGAAGGATTAAAACCCCCGCGTCCACTTACACATGACCTGTTTTTGAATTTTGCCGTTTCATTTAAAATTGACCTTCTTGAAGTTAATATTTATAAACTTGAAGAAGGAGTATTCTATTCAAAGCTTTTGTGTGATGATGGTAAAAATCGTCTGGCTGTTGACGCCAGAACTTCCGATGCCATTGCACTGGCATTGCGTTTTAAATGCCCAATTTTTACAACCGAAGAAATAATGGAAAGGGCAGGGATCGTTCTTGAATTTGGAAAAGAAACCGCAGGAAAAGGATCTGAAAAAGATTCGGGGCCAGTTAAATCACCAACATCTTCCGGTCACGGGAAATCCAGCGAGGAATTTAAGGAGCTATCTGATGAAGAGCTGAAGGAAATGCTGCAAACAGCAATCAATAATGAAGATTATGAACGTGCTTCAATGATACGAGATGAATTAAACAGGCGAAAGACCAGTTAATTCTAAATTCTGAATGAAAAAAATCATTATCGGTTTTCTCCTGATCATTCCTGTTTTATACAATAATCACTCCATAGCTTCCCTGTATTCAGAAACTGCTCTAACTGACAGTAATTCAGTCGTAAATTCCTCTGTTCTTTTTCCAGATAGTCTTAACAAAGGTGTTGCAGATTCGGGCATTATAACCAAACCGAGACCATTCAATGAGACAAATCAGATTATTCCGGCAACCAGCAAATTTCATTTTAACCTGATCAGGATTTTAAGGGGTATTGCCGGGATGATTGTACTGATCTTACTTGCCTGCCTTTTCAGTTCAAATATAAGGGCAGTATCCTGGAAATTAGTTGGTATCGGGCTTGCTATTCAACTGCTGCTTGCTATCTGTATACTATGGATCCCGGCAGTGCAGGTATTCTTTGAATTTGCCGGGAAACTATATATTAAAGTAATTGATTTTACATTTGCAGGAACAGAATTTCTTTTTAAATCAACAGAAACAGGTATAATTGAACCACCTCTTATAAATTTTGTCGTAACAATCCTGCCAACAATAATTTTCTTTTCTGCATTGATGAGTGTTTTATTCTATTTTGGTATTATTCAGGCTGTTGTATACGCTCTGGCATGGGCACTCAGTAAGGCACTTAAATTATCCGGTGCAGAAAGTCTGTCCGTGGCAGGTAATATATTCGTTGGGCAAACAGAATCTCCTCTTATGATTAAAGAGTATCTTGAAAAAATGAATCCTTCAGAAATCATGCTGGTTATGTCAGGTGGCATGGCAACGCTTGCCGGTGGAGTGCTGGCCGTCTACATCAACATCCTTGGGGGAGATGATCCTGTTCAGCGTGTAATCTTCGCCAAACATCTTCTAACAGCATCCGTCATGGCTGCACCCGGAGTTGTAGTTATCTCAAAGATTCTGGTACCACAAACCCAGAATATTGATGAAGGGATTCACATTTCAAAAGACCAGATAGGAAAAAATGTCCTTGATGCTATTACGAACGGGACCTACCAGGGATTAAGATTAGCTGTTAATGTGGCTGCAATGCTATTGGTCTTTCTGGCTTTTATCGCCATGGTTAATTTTATTTTTTTAAAAATTGGTGACTGGACTTCTCTGAATACAGCGATTGAACGGGTTACACATGGACAGTATCATGAATTATCACTGCAATTTATTCTTGGATATATCTTTGCCCCTGTAATCTGGCTTACAGGTATATGTGGTGAAGATATCACCCTGGTTGGCAGATTGTTAGGTGAAAAAATTATATTAACAGAATTTATCAGTTACCTGAGTCTTGCAGACCTGAAATCTGCCGGATCTTTTGCCGAAACCAAATCTGTCATTGTCGCTACCTATATTTTATGTGGATTTGCAAACTTTGCATCCATCGGAATACAGATCGGTGGTATCGGTGCACTTGCACCAGGTCAGAGAGTATTGTTATCCCGTTTCGGACTCAAAGCTTTACTTGCAGGAACACTTGCTTCACTCCTTTCAGCTACCATCATCGGGATGATACTTGGATAATTAGAAATGACTAAAAACAGAAAAGTTTTATGATGAATAACGAAAAAACAGAGAAAGTTGATTGGAATGCATTTACAGTTTTAATTGTTGAGGATGATCTTGCAAATTATAAATTATTAGAAAGTCTTTTCAAGAAAACCAAAATAAATATCCTCTGGGCAAAATCGGGTATTGAGGCAATAAAAACCTGTGAAATATGCAATAAGATCAATATAATTTTAATGGATATCCAGTTACCGGAGATGGATGGTTTTGAAGCATCAAAAATAATTAAAAGCAAACATCCTGATATTCCGGTTATCATCCTTACTGCCAGCGTAGCCGATGGTGAATCCATCCGGGCCGATGATTTCATCTGCGATAGAATCGTATCCAAGCCATTCAATCTGAATCACTTAATTAATACAATCAAAGAACTATTGCCTTTATAATATGGATTATTTGTTAATCTAATCTTATTCCAGTTGTTTCAGTATCTATTATCAGTCAAATAACAATTTAACAATTTAACAATATATTTTATCAAATTGATCCCATTCTGGATATTCATCAGCATCATTTGCCTGATATACCTGTTCCTGATCTTTTCCATCCTGATCGGATGGTTCAGGATTAAAGAATTCAGGGGAACAGATAAACAGCCGGTGCTTTTTTTGTCGGTTGTGATTCCTGTCAGAAATGAAGAAGCCAATATTCACAACCTGCTAAATGATCTTGTATCGCAGGAATATCCAAAAGAAAAATTTGAGGTTTTAATTGTCGATGATCATTCTGATGATGATACTTACAAATTGATCAAGAACTTTAAAAGTGTCCATCAAATCAGGATTTTACAGCTCCCGGATGAAAAATCGGGGAAAAGAGCCGCATTAATAGAAGGAATAACAGAAGCAAAATCTGACCTGGTACTCATTACAGACGGCGATTGCAGGTTGAAAAAATCATGGATATCTGATATGGCAGGATATTATTCATCCAGATCATCCAAACTTATTTTTGGAGCGGTACTTCATCCGGCCAGTAAAAAAATCGGGGACATGATACAAAACCTCGAATTTTTAAGTCTCGTTACCAGCTCGGCCGGATTAGCCGGTGTCAACAGGCCGATATTATGCAACGCCGCAAATATGGGATTCGAAAGGAAACTTTATCTCCAGTTTGCGAATCATGTTCAAACGTTAACAGTTTCCGGTGATGATGTATTTTTTCTTCACTGGGTCAAACAACGATATCCTGATGAAATCCATTTTTTAAAATCAAGGTCTTCATTCGTTGAAACATCATATTCGAAAAGTGCAACAGATTTTTTTAACCAGCGTGTGAGATGGACATCAAAAAGCAGGTATTACAGGGACCCTTCATTAATCATAACTGCTATTGTGGTATTTGTGACTTCTTTCTTATTAATGGTTTTACTGGTCGGGGCTATCTTCAGCAAATTACTTTTACAGGGATTTATGATCGTGTTTATGGTAAAATGTGTTGCTAATTTTATATTTCTTTACACCACAACTTCTTTTTACAAAACAAGGTATCTTCTTAGAATATTTATACCAGTAGAATTATTATATTTTTTCTACATCACCATAACGGGTATTGGGGGAAATCTATTTGCATTCACCTGGAAGGGAAGAAAAAGTAAACCGGTCCTATTGTGATTTAATCTTACAGATTTCTTCTTCTTAACAGAAACCAGGCGAGAGATATAAAAAGGAGAGTGTACCCGGCAGCAAGAAGTATATTTATTAATATTGGCAATTCTTCCTGGAGGATCCCCATCTCACGCAGACTGTAAGTATCAACCGCTGTATTGTCGACCTCCGTGTTACCGGAAAAAATTGAAAGAAACTCCGGCACAGGTGTCAGGTTGGATATGACTTTGACCGGGAAGAATAACCGGATATGTTTTGGAAAAAACAGGCGGATGACAGGTTCAATAACAAACCTGAAGAGGATAAACAATGTAATGGAAAGTCCTGTATTCCTGAAAAGGACAGCAATAAAAAAACCCAATGACATGTATGCTATTGCCTGTAGAAAATAAACGAACAGGATATAGATTTTCTCATAAAATACAGAGAGTGTATAATTGCGGGTGAAAATAAAACCGAAAATCATCGAAAACAAAAAAACCATCAATGTGCCATAAACAGCGGTGATTATGATAACTGCACCTTTCCCGGATAGCAATTGATTGCGGCTTAATCCATCAATAACATGTTGCCGGAAGGTGTGATAAGTATATTCATTTCCAGTAATTACGATGATCATAATAGCAAGTAAAATATTAAACCAGCTTGCAACCCATGGGAAATATTCCCAGACATTCGGGAACTGATAAAGGTTATGTGTGCTGAATCCTGGAACAGTAATATCCAGTTGTGATGTTACCAGGACAACCAGGAAAAAAAGGATCAGATGAAGTAAAATCAGAACCCTGAATACATTATATGAAGCTATTTTTATTAATTCTATTTCAATTATTTTCCTCATATAGTTTATTTTACCAGCTCCAGGAATTGTGATTCAAGGCTTCTTTTTCTTATTTCTAGCCTGGTAAGAACCAAACCTTTGCTGAATGCATAGGAATTGATATCTGACGTGGTATAACCCTTTTTAAGCACAACCAGAAGTTCATCGTTTTGCCTGTTCACCGATTCTGTCAAACCGGAACGTATCAACTCCTCTTCGAGTAAATCCAGATTTTCAGATGATATGATCACCGGATCTTTTGAGACAAGCAGCTCATTCACCTTCCCCTGGGCAATCATTTCTCCATTTTTCAAAATGGCCACATGGGAACAGACCTTTTCAACTTCATCAAGTATATGGCTGGCAAGAATAATTGTCTTATTTTTTTCAGCTTCACCTTTAATAATCTGTCTGATTTCTGCAATACCTTCAGGATCCAGGCTATTGGCTGGTTCATCAAGGACCAGTACTTCAGGATTTCCCAGCAGGACAGATGCTACCGCCAAACGTTGTTTCATGCCCAGTGATAATGTGTCATACCTGGAATTCATTCTTTTTGATAAACCAGTAATATCCAGAACACGAGGGATATCGGTTTCCGGCACATTTTTTATTCTTGCAATTATCATGAGATTTCTTTTCAGGCTCAGGTATGGATAAAAATTAGGTATTTCAATCAGTGAACCGATTTTTTTCCTTATATCATGGGAAGATTTTTCTTCAAACCAGAAGAAATTACCCAGATCCGGCCTTATTACACCAGTGATAATTGCCAGCGTAGTTGTTTTACCACTTCCGTTAGGCCCCAGGATACCGTATACATTACCCTCATGAATGGAAACAGAAAGGTTGCTCACCGCTCTAACATGACCGTAGCTTTTATGCAGATTGATAGTTTGTAAGACTATTTTCAAGGAGTGAATTTCTTATGTTGCTCAGAGGATGAGGTTGAAAAAAATGAAGACCAGTCATTTAATGTCCCATTTCGGACATAAATTTAATTCTGACCAGACGAATATCTTCTTCCGTATATTCATCTTCTCCCAATTCATTTAATGCATCCTGAATGGATTCCGTTTTAGCCTCACGGAAATAATCATATATTTCCTGTTGATGTTCTTCATCCAGAACCTCGTTAATATAGTAATTGATATTCAGTTTTGTTCCACTGTTTACAATGGCTTCAATCTCTTTCAATAATTCATTCATTTCAAGATCCTTTGCTGCAGCAATATCTTCAAGGGAAATTTTTCTGTCTATGCTTTGAATGATATTAACTTTCAGAGTTGATTTATTTACTACTGATTTCACGACCATATCCTGCGGGCGGATAATCTCCTTTTCTTCAACATATGTTTTGATGATGTCGACGAATTCCTTGCCATAACGATGTGCCTTGCCGGCACCAACTCCCTGAATATTTTGCAGTTCTTCGAGGTTTATCGGGTATTGAATTGCCATATCTTCGAGAGAGGGATCCTGAAATATCACAAAGGGTGGAAGGTTTAACTTCTTGGATATTTTCTTTCTGAGATCCTTCAGTATCTGAAACAATTCTTCATCGACCGCACCGGTGCCCCCACCTGGTGCCGCTGCTCCCTGATCATCTGTAATATCAAACTCGTGATCCTGAGTAATCATAAATGAAACAGGATTTTTAAGGAATTCATATCCATTCCTGATAATCTTTAAAAGGCCGTAATTTTCAATATCCTTGGTAATGAATTGTGCAATCAAAGCCTGTCGCAGCAGAGCATTCCAGTACTTTTTATCCTTTTCACTACCAGCTCCAAATATAATTAATTTATGATGTTTATAGGATTTTATTGCGGAATTTATATTCCCTGCTAAAATATTTGCGACATGTTCGGCTTTAAATTTCTCTTTTACTTCCAGAATGGTGTTCAGGGCCAGGATCATATCTTCTTTAGCTTCAACTTTTTCTTTTGGATGCAGGCAATTATCACAATTATCACATGGTTCCTCCATAACCTCTCCAAAGTAATTGAGTAATTGTATAGGACGGCAGACAGATGATTCAGCATATGCAACGGTTTCCAGAAGAAGTTGTTTGCCTATTTCCTGTTCAGCAACCGGTTTACCCTGCATGAATTTTTCCAGTTTCTGAATATCCTGGTAACTATAGAATGCAATACAACGGCCTTCACCCCCATCGCGCCCTGCTCTACCAGTTTCCTGATAATACCCTTCAAGACTTTTGGGTATATCATAATGGATTACAAACCTTACATCAGGCTTATCAATTCCCATCCCAAAAGCAATCGTAGCTACGATAACATCTGCTTCTTCCATCAAAAACTTATCCTGGTTTTGAGTCCTTGTCGCAGAATCCATGCCTGCATGGTAGGGTAATGCCTTTATTCCATTAACCCTGAGTGTCTCAGCCAGTTCTTCAACTTTTTTCCTGCTCAGGCAATATACAATGCCCGATTTCCCCGGATTGTTCAGAATATATTTTATGATCTCTTTCGTCGCATTAACTTTCGGTCTTACTTCATAATAGAGATTATGTCTTCGGAAGGATGATTTAAAAACATTGGCATCCAGCATATCCAGGTTTTTCTGAATATCATGCTGAACCTTGGGTGTTGCTGTAGCTGTTAGAGCGATAATTGGAGCCGCCCCGATTTCATTGATAATCGGTCTAATCCTCCTGTATTCAGGACGAAAATCATGCCCCCATTCAGAGATACAATGGGCTTCGTCAACAGCATAAAAAGATATTCTGATTCTTTTAAGAAAATCTATATTCTCCTGTTTGGTAAGTGATTCCGGGGCAACATACAATAGTTTTGTCACCTGTGCCAGTAAATCAGATTTTACTTTATCTATCTGAAGCTTCGTCAACGATGAATTCATGAAATGTGCGATACCATCCGTCGTACTGAAGCTACGCATAGAATCCACCTGGTTTTTCATCAGGGCAATCAAAGGTGAAATAACAATAGCAGTACCATCCATTAGAAGTGATGGAAGCTGATAACACAAAGATTTGCCACCTCCCGTGGGCATTAAAACAAATGTGTCATTACCTGTAAGAACACTTCTAATGATGACCTCCTGATTCCCCTTGAAGGTGTCAAAACCAAAATATTTCTTCAGGTATCCGGTTAATGAAACATCAACTTCTGTGCTCATCCCAATTATTAATAATAACTTAAAATTCCGTTATACGGTTTTCTGTAAATAAAATTAAATTTAATTGATGATTTCTATCTGCCGCCGGCAAGATTATGTAACACCTTAATTATCAATGTCTTTTAGAAATGTGCCGTATAACTATTTCCTTCATATTAAATTTAAACAAATAATGTTAAAAATCAAAACTGATTTTAACATTTTAACGAAAAAATAACTTATTGAAAAATAAAGTACTGATAGATGAAATGAGATTGGCAGTCTGGAAGTAAATGTGGATACTGCTTACTGAAATTTGAATTATATCAATACATTTGTATTTTCAAAAATCGTGCAAATATATAAAAAATATATATACGACATATTATTGACAATAAATGGTAAATAATTAGTATTTAACACGTTGTGCGAACTGGGCGAAGATATTAATAATGAATTATTTATAGGGTTGTCAGGTAATTATTATTCATTTATATCCTGAAAACAAACCCCACAACAGGTTAGTATTTATTTTGTTCGGAGGGAAGGGCTGGAATATGGCAAGGGAAGGTTCAATATATTTATCAATTTTGTTTTGATTCAATAAAATGGGAAAATAAATTGAGATACAGGAATTGTATGGAATAAATGATATAACGGATTGTGTTATTATTCATATTATCCTGTATCCGGTACAAAATTTCAGAAGATTTGCAACATGGCGAAGAAGGAAAACAATGAAATGTCATTTCTGGAACATCTTGAGGTATTACGATGGCATATTATTAAATCGTTATTAGCTATTCTGGTTGTGGCAATTGTTGCGTTTATATTTAAAGATATTGTCTTTAACACAATTCTGCTTGAGCCAAAAACACCTGAATTTGTCACTAACCGCCTTTTATGTGATTTCGGTAGGATAGTAAATATACCAAGACTATGTATTAATTCACGGCCACTTGAAATTATCAGTATCAAGATGGCAGGACAATTTTCCATGCATATTATGGTCTCACTGGTTGCAGGATTGGTTCTGGCATTTCCATATGTTTTCTTTCAATTCTGGAGGTTTATTGTACCAGCATTATATCCCAAAGAGAAAAAACATGCAAAGGGTGCAGTATTCTTCAGTTCCCTGCTTTTTATACTGGGGATTCTTTTCGGGTATTTTATCATTACCCCTCTGTCAATTCATTTTCTCGGATCATATAGTGTAAGCGACCAGGTAATAAACCAGATCAATTTAATTTCCTATGTATCAACAATGGCTTCGGTTGTTCTTGCAAGCGGGATTGTTTTTGAACTACCTATTCTTGTTTATTTTTTGAGCAAAGTAGGATTGGTCACACCAAAATTTCTCAGGAAATACAGGAAACATTCACTGATACTTATTCTTGCTTTATCTGCTATTATCACACCTCCTGATATTTTCAGCCAGGTTCTGGTTGCATTACCCCTGGTAATTTTGTATGAAGTAGGTATATTTATCTCAAAAAGAATTGAGACCAAGCAAAAAAGACAGGAAGAACTGGATGAGGCAGAATCATGATTAAGATCAGTCATAAAACTTTTCTCTTATGAGGTTGCATACAAAATACCTTGTTAAAAGATACCGGAATAAAACCGTGGTCAAGAGGGTATCAATAGAAGTTGAGCAGGGTGAAATTGTTGGACTCCTCGGACCTAATGGTGCAGGTAAGACAACTACATTTTATATGATTGTTGGTCTTATAGCTCCAAATTCCGGAAAAATATTTATCAATGATGCTGATATCACAAAAGAGCCGGTATATAAAAGAGCACGTATGGGAATCGGGTACCTAGCACAGGAAGCATCTGTTTTCAGAAAACTAAGTGTGGAAGATAACTTATATGCCATCCTGGAAATGTCGGACCTGCCAAAAGAAGAGCAACGTGAAAGGGCCGAGACACTATTAAGAGAATTTGGATTGGAAAAGATCAGGAAAAGTCTGGGAATTCAATTATCAGGTGGTGAAAGAAGAAGAACAGAAATAGCCCGTGCGCTGGCACTGAAACCAAAATTTATACTTCTTGACGAACCTTTTGCAGGTGTTGATCCCATTGCCGTAGAAGATATTCAGGAGATCGTCTCTAACCTGAAAGATAAAAATATTGGTATTTTAATTACCGACCATAATGTCCATGAAACCCTTTCGATCACGGACAGGGCTTATCTGCTTTTTGAAGGAACGATAATGAAATCAGGAACTTCCGATGAACTGGCAAATGATGAACAGGTTCGCAGGGTATACCTCGGACAAAAATTCGAATTGAGATGAGGAATAAATTTTGTGGATCAATTATTCTTTTTTATTTTTGCACACTTTATTTCTAACAGATTAAATGATTGACCGATGTATGCGATTGTGGATATTGCAGGGCAGCAGATGAAGGTTGAAAAAGACCAGAAGATATTTGTGCATCTTCTTGAAGGAGATGCGGGATCACCTGTTCACTTCAACCGTGTTTTGTTGATTGATAATGATAAGGATATTCTCATTGGTAATCCTCTTCTATCAGATGCACTGATCACAGGAAAAATTCTTTCACATGTCAAAGGAGATAAAATAAAAGTATTTAAGAAAAAACGCAGAAAAGGATATCAGGTACTGAAAGGACACCGTCAGTTTTATACGGAGGTCCAGATTGAAGAGATTCTTGAAAAAGGCGGCAGCAAGATCCTGAAAGATATTGAAACAAGAAGCACAGCAAAAAAAACTGTTAAGTCAGAGAAAACAGAAAAACCGGAAAAAACAATTAAACAGGCAACTGATGAAACAAAAGTGACTCCGGTAAAAGAACCTGGTATTGTCTCTGAAGTTAAAGATGTTACTGAAAAACCTGTAAAAGTATCCGGGGAAAAACGGGCTAAAGCAGCTAAAAAACCAACTCCAAAATCAAAAATTTCAACTGCCACTAAATCATCTGAGAATAAGGCGAAAAAAACAGGCACAGAAACATCCGGTAAGCCCAAAACCGTAAAAGCTGCAAAATCCGGAACAAAGAAAACAGCTGCAGCCAAAAAAACTGCTGCGACAAAAAAAACAGGAAAATCAGAAAATAAGAAATCATAAAATCCTATAACCATGGCACATAAAAAAGGAGCTGGAAGTTCCAGAAACGGCAGGGAATCACAAAGTAAAAGGCTTGGTGTAAAACTATTTGGAGGACAGTATGCAAAAGCCGGGAATATACTGGTCAGGCAAAGGGGGACTGTTCATCATCCCGGTTTAAATGTAGGAATGGGAAAGGATCATACATTATTTGCACTTACCGATGGTATTGTAACTTTTAAAAGGAAAGCAAACAAGAAATCATTTGTATCTGTTCTACCCGCTGAAAAATAAATATCTCCTGCACCTGTTTCAATTACCTGTATATCAGCACGTCTGAATATCTCCCGCATCAGATGGTCATGTATATACAACACCTGTGAAATCCCGTATTGGTGCCATCTGACTTATTACATGGACATTTCTATCCGATCATATTATTCATATAATATTTCATAACTAAATATTCCTGCAGATTTTTTATTTTTATTAACTTCCCGAAAAACCTTTCATATGCTAACTGTCTCATTCATCCGAGAAAACAGGGATCTGGTAATAAACCGGCTAAAAATCAAGAATTTTCACGATAGTCAGATAATGGATCAAGTGATCAGAACGGATAACGAACGCAGGACCATTCAGGCCGGCACAGATAAAAAACAGGCAGAGCTGAAGAATTATTCAAAAGAGATTGGAATTCTTATTAAATCAGGGAAACAAAAGGAAGCTGAAACAATAAAAACCCGGATGGCCGGTCTCAAAAAAGAAATTCATGCCTTACAGAAAAAGCATGACGATATTGTGACCATTCTCTACGATTTATTAATCCAGATCCCCAATCTGCCTCATGAATCAGTACCTGCAGGAAAGGGGGAAATGGATAACATACTGATCCGCTCTGGTGGGAAGATCCCGGAACAGACAAAAGATGCCGTCCCTCACTGGGAGTTGATAAAGAAATATGATATCATTGATTTTGATCTTGGAATTAAATTAACCGGAGCAGGATTCCCCGTTTATAAAGGGAAGGGTGCGATATTACAGCGTGCCCTTATCAGTTTTTTCCTGGATGAGAATATCCGGGCTGGTTATAAGGAATTTCTACCTCCGCTGATGGTCAATGAATATTCTGCATTCGGCACAGGACAATTGCCTGACAAGGAGGGTCAGATGTATACCGTCCCATCTGATTCATTCTATCTCATTCCCACGGCAGAGGTGCCTGTAACAAACCTTTTCAGGGATACTATCCTCGCTGCTTCCGATCTTCCCCTGAAATGTACTTCCTATACACCCTGTTTCCGCCGTGAAGCAGGATCGTGGGGAAAAGATGTCAGGGGTCTAAACCGGTTGCATCAGTTCGACAAAGTCGAAATCGTCCAGATCCAGCATCCCGATAAATCATACGAAACCCTCGAAGAGATGGCCGTTCATATCGAAAACCTTATTCACAAACTCGGACTTCCATACCGTATCATGAAACTCTGTGGTGGTGATATAAGCTTTACTTCAGCGATGACGTATGATTTTGAGGTTTATGCTTCCGGACAACAAAAGTGGCTTGAAGTCAGTTCTGTATCAAATTTTGAATCCTATCAGGCTAACAGGCTTAAGCTTAGATTTAAAGATAAAGAAAATGAAAAACCAAGACTGGCACATACGCTGAATGGCAGTGCACTGGCATTACCCAGAATTGTTGCCGCGTTAATTGAAAATAATCAAACTCCCCATGGAATTAAAATTCCTGAAGTTCTTTTGCCCTATGCCGGTTTTGAAATGATTGATTAAAGAATCTTATACCTTTACATGTGCGTGAAATCAAAGTTCAAACGATCAAGCATATAGGTTCCGGGCTGTTCGTCCGAAGCATATGTTTCCTGCTTATTGCGTGCCCGGGACTTTTCCCCTGCTGTCATACACCTCCCCCGGAAAACCAGATCAGAGAAATAGATAGCCTTATTTCCCTGACAATTGATTTGCAGAATAAAATAAGTTCACCTGAAATGCAGATGCTGAGTGATTTCAGCTATGAAATTGAAAATGACTTGACCTTCCTGAATGATTCAAACCAGGGTGTATCTCAACCTTCTTTTATAGTAGAAGAAATTGAACAATACACACACCTCCGGAAGGATATAGAAGAATGTCTAACTGCCTGTAAAAATTACGGTGAGGAGGTTTTCATGATCGAAAATAATCTGAGGGATATACGTACCAGACTGTTGAGAAATAATAATTACGAAGAGCTCGGGGAGTTAATTGAAACCGAAAAAGACCTGCTCAATGACCTGCTTTCAAGGATCCAGTCTAATATAGGTTTTATTGATAAACATATGAAGGATTATTGGCATCTAAAGCCATTGATAGATTCACTTAAGCTGGATCTAATTACTGAATGATGTATATACCTGGGTAATGTATTAATTCATTAGTTTTCAGAATATTGTTATATCGAACTCACATTCAAAAAAGACATTTTAAAGAGCTTTGACAATATCGCAAAATGAATTGAATATAAAATTTAAGGCTTCAGGCGAATGCTGTATGTTTAAAAAAGAAAAATGGATTGATATCAATTAGAATATTTTTAAAAAGCTTTTCGCAGATTTTTGCAGAAAAGAACGCAGATTACGCAGATAATGCATGTTTGACAGTTTAAAATCCATCAAGTCTGCAGTACAAAACACGTAATTTCTGCCTGAGGTCAGTTTTTTTCATCTGATATGACGAACCAGGGTAAAGCTTATATCTACGCGGGGATTGCCATTTTTTTCTGGTCTACTGTAGCTTCTGTGTTTAAAATAGCCCTTAATTATCTGGATTTTGTACAGTTATTGTTCTTTGCTACATGGACTTCCTTCATTGTTTATTTATGTTCAGCAATTATCACGGGTAAAATCAAGCAGATATTTCAATACTCCACCAATGAGATATTTCGTTCGGCATTACTTGGATTTTTCAATCCATTTCTTTATTACCTTGTACTATTCAAAGCATATTCCCTGCTACCTGCCCAGGTTGCCCAGCCATTAAACATGATCTGGCCAATTGTCCTGGTTTTCCTCTCTATACCACTGCTTGGCCAAAAAATTGCCCTGAAGAGTTTTATTGCACTTTTCATAAGCTTTGCAGGGGTTTATCTCATATCTTCCCAGGGTGAGCCTTTCTCACTTAAAATTTCAGAACCATTTGGAGTAATCCTTGCCACGGGCAGCTCGTTCATATGGTCTTTTTACTGGATATACAATGTAAGGGATAAACGGGATGAAATACCAAAATTACTTTTGAATTTCTTCTTTGCTGCAGTTTATATTTCAATCCTTGCTCCCTTTATTACAACGATCACTCTTGCACATCTTAAAGGTGTACTTCTTGCGTTATATGCAGGCATGTTCGAGATGGGATTCACTTTTCTATTCTGGCTTACTGCTTTAAAAATGTCCAAAACTTCAGACAGGATCAGCAACCTTGTGTACCTTGCACCTTTCTTTTCTCTGATCCTTATTCATATATTTGTTGGAGAAATGATTTATCGTACAACTATCCTGGGATTATGCCTGATTATAACAGGAATAATTATCGAGAAAATACGTTAATATGAATATACACTGAAAACAAAAACGATGGAAAACATCCGGAATAGTCGTTTACTGATATTCGTAATTTTGATCCTTTTTTCATTCAGGCTCTTCCATTCCTGTGAAATCAATCCACCTGAGAGTAAGTTAACAAAGCAGGAATTGCTGGATTATATGAAACAGTGGTACCTGTGGTATGATACAATGCCGAATGTTTCAGTAAAAAACTTTACCAGTCAGCAAGAACTTCTGGATACACTTATTTTCGATCAGCTTGATAAATGGAGCTATATACAAAAAACGTCAGATTATAATGATTATAATTCCAGGGGGATATATACAGGACATGGCATTGGATTACGATGGAGTGCAGAGGGTCAACTCAAGGTGGCTTTTATTTTTGATGATTCGGATCTGAATACTGCAGGAGTGGAACGGGGATGGGAGGTAACACAGATCAACGGAACGGCCATCACCCCGGGAACAGTTATCGATACTGCCTTGATAGGCCCGGATGAAGAAGGGATACAGAACACCTTTACCTTTACAACCCCGAGTGCAGGCACCCAGATTATTACTTCCACCAAGAAGTTTATTAATATAAACGCAATTCTCCATTCAGATATCATTGATGTGGCGGGCAAACAAGTCGGATACTTTGTCCTGCAAAATTTTACCAATCCAGCCACTGACGAACTAACCGTTTTATTCAGTGATTTTGATGCGGAAAATATAGATGAACTCGTTGTTGATCTCCGATATAATCCCGGTGGTATTCTTGAAGTATCCCGTTACCTCGGCAATCTGATTGCGGGTGAGATTGCCAACAAGGGAGCCTTCGTAAAATATGTTTATAACGATAAAAAATCTGACCAGAATGTTACCCTGAGGTTCAAACCCGAAGATTATTCCCTTATCCTTACGAGGATTTTTTTCATCACAACAGCATCCACAGCATCTGCAAGCGAAGTATTGATAAATGCACTTCTTCCTTATATGGATGTATATATGATAGGCGATATTACAGGGGGTAAGCCGGTAGGCATGATCGCAAAACAGTATACCGACTATACTCTGGTTCCGGTTACATTTTTTATGTATAACCGGGATAATGAAGGAGAATTTTTCGAAGGATTGCAGCCTGACCAGATGGTGGCAGATGATCTTGATGAAGCGTTCGGAAACAAAGAGGAGGACTGCCTGAAGGAAGTACTTTATTATATAGAAAATGGGACCTTCAGTGGTACCACCAAAACAACTCCCGAACGATACCGCTGGAAATCAGGACACACCGTAGCTTCAGCAATAGGCGCAATATGAAAGAAGGAAAGATCATACTGGGAATTGATCCTGGTACAAATATCATGGGCTATGGATTAATCAGGGACCATAACAGGAATCCGGAACTTCTTGCTCTGGGTGTCATTCATCTTGGAAAGCTTAAAGACCACTATATTAAACTCAGAAAGATTTTTGAACAGACTGTTTTTTTAATTGATCAATATCATCCGGATGAGCTGGCTATTGAGGCTCCCTTTTACGGCAAGAATGTTCAATCTATGTTAAAACTCGGGCGGGCACAGGGAGTGGCAATATCAGCAGCTCTTTCAAGAGATCTTCCGATTTTTGAATATGCGCCCAAGAAAATAAAAATGTCTATTACAGGCGAAGGAAATGCATCTAAAGAACAGGTAGCGTATATACTGGAAAAATTACTTCATATCAAAGATATGCCATCCAATCTTGATGCCACCGATGGTCTTGCTGCCGCAATGTGCCATTATTTTCAAAAAGAGTTGCCGGACACCGGCCCCTCATATACTACCTGGAAAGATTATCTGAAAAAAAATCCCGGCCGGATCATCTAAGGGCTCCCCTTATTTTTTCCGCTATCTCTTCAAATTCATCAGTACTTAACTGTAATTTGGGCCTCGAAAATTCGATATCATATAACGAATTTATGGGGATCAGATGAATATGGGCATGTGGTACTTCCAGTCCGAGAACGGCCACGCCAACCCTCTTGCAATCCATCACACTGTCAATGGCTCTTGCAATTTTTTTCGCAAAAACACTCATTCCTGCAAGAAGATCATCGTCAAGATCAAACAGATAATCAATTTCCTGCTTCGGGATAACCAGTGTATGCCCCTTCTCAAGAGGATTGATATCAAGAAAAGCAAGGTAGTGATCGTTTTCATCAATTTTATAGCAGGGAATTTCACCCTTAACGATCCGGGTAAATATAGATGCCATAATTAAACCGATATATTTAATATTTCCAGTGCCACTTCCCCTGAAGGCACCCTGATCTTGACAACATCACCTGTCTTCTTGCCTAAAAGGCCCTGTGCCACAGGAGTATTAATGGCAATTTTACCATTTTTCAGATCAGCTTCTGATTCAGGAACAATAATGTAATCCATGATAGCATTGGTTTCCTTGTTCCTGATTTTGATTTTGTTTAACAGCCTTACTCTCGAGGAGTCGAGATTGGCATTGTCAATTATTCTTGAATTAGCAACAATATTTTCAAGCTGGGAAATTTTCATCTCCAGCATACCCTGTGCTTCTTTTGCAGCATGATATTCCGAATTTTCCGCAAGATCACCTTTATCTCTTGCATCTGCAATCATCCTGGATATTGCCGGCCGTTCCACATTTAAGAGCTGATCCAGCTCCTTCTTGATTTTCTCCAATCCCTCACGGGTAATATATGATGCATTCCCCATCCTTATTACTTTAGGTCATTAGAAAATAAAAAAGAATCCCGATATTTTAGATAATAAATACCAGAACCCTTTCACGCAGCAAAGATAAAAAAATTTATTTTCTTATAAAAAACTGTATATGAATAATATGAGATACAAAGTTGCGAATTTCAGAATTCTTTTCTGTTTAGAATCTCAGCATAAATAACTGCTCTTTTGAGCTCATCAATATCCTTAAAAAGGTTAAGATCGGGATACTGTTTATCTTCATCCCGGGGCGGTTTTATTTCCTGTTCCTTTGCCTTATCCGGAATTTTTTGTTTTTCCGGCTCAGCCTTACTGGAAGCTTCTTTTTCCATAAAGTACGCTTCCTCTTCATCAACAATCTCTTCTAACGTAACAGACTCAGGAGTTGGAACAGTCTCAGGTTGAAGAAAAAGTTTTTCTAACCTTTCAAAAGGATCACTTATACTTTCTTCCGCACTGCTGCTGGTTACGTCAGGTGATCTTCCCGGTACCTGGCCAGGTATATTTTGTGATCCCTGCCCCGGAATTGTACCCTTTTTCTTGCGCCTGGATAAACCGGTGACTATCAATATTAATATACTGATAACGATATAAAAAATAGTATCAATATCAATTTTCATCTTTTCCTTCTTTTATGCTTCTTTTTCCTGTCAAATAAATCTTTGTAAAATGGTTGTCTGTTGGCCTTGTTGTATCGGTCAGCCTTTTTCTTTGATTGCTTCATCCTTTTCTGCACCTCATTTGTCTGAATTTTATAACGCTGTTTTATGGCATCTTTCCTCCCTCTTTCATATGTTCTATTAGAATTTTCTTCAACCCTTTCAGATTTTTTTATAGCTTTTCTTGCTTTTCTTGTTTGTGAGTAAACTGGAAAAACAGGAATGATGAAAATGAGGAAACCTAAAATAAATCTTTTAATCTGCAATTTATTTAATTTTGTCAGTTTGAAAATCTATATGAAAACAAAGCAATATATTCCAAAATTAGGGCTTTTTTTTCTTATTTTCATAATCCCCGGTGTTGAATCATGTAAGGATAATAATAAAGACTATGTTCCTTATGTGCCAGTTAATCTTGTATTAGACCTTCAAACAGATCTTTCATACCTTGGTGTCGGTGAAACGGCAATAATCACTCCCAATGAGTATGGATTCGGTGTGTTGCATTTCGCTTCGCCAAAATACCCTGAGATAACACTCGGCCAGGAGGTTTATGGAAACGGATTGATTGTATACCGTTTCGACATCAACGAATTTGTAACATACGATATTACGTGCACTTTTAATGCCACTACCGATTATTGTGCACTCGATATGGATGATACCTGGTTGATACCAAAATGCCCGTGTTGCCAGTCTGAATTCAATATTCTGCTTGAAGCATCGCCTGTGTCAGGCCCTGCAGCTCTTCCCCTGAAAGCTTATACAACCTTTATAAGAAATAATCAATTGTACATTAAGAATTAACGTGTTGTGATATTAAAGACGATAATCTTGATAATCAGATTTATATCAGGCCGCACCGCCGGCGCGGCCTGATATAAAAGATAACATTCAATTGCATATATTATTTAATAGCACAACTCGTTAAGAATTAAAGTGAATTTGAATAAAATCCGGTGCTTAGCTGAATGTCCCGGCTGGAAAGCCGGGACATTCAATTCATCATTAGAAGCAGGCGGGTACATTTTCCAGCCGGGATATTCACTTCATCACTGGTAGAAGCAGATTAGAAATCCCCGCCGGTATATAAACAAAGATCCTGATGGTTTACCCTCTCCCCGTAGAATATCCAGGATGTCCGTGATACAGCCCTGATTTAATATCTATAGTGGTCCGGTTTATATGGTCCATCCTGCGATACGCCAATATAATCTGCCTGCTCTTTTGTCAGCCTGGTCAATTTAACACCCAGTTGATCGAGATGAAGGCGTGCCACTTCCTCGTCTAGTTTTTTGGGTAACATGTAAACACCCAGGTCATAATCATTCTGATAGAAGCTTATCTGCGCAAGTGTCTGGTTTGTAAATGAATTGCTCATGACAAAAGAAGCGTGTCCTGTTGCACAACCGAGATTTACCAGTCTGCCTTCTGCAAGAAGAAAAATGGCATGGCCATCCGGGAATATATATTTGTCTACCTGCGGCTTGATATTGATCTTTTTAATGCCGGGATACTTGTCCAGTTTATCTACCTGTATTTCATTATCAAAATGTCCTATGTTACATACAATGGATTGGTCTTTCATGGCGGCCATATGTTCAATAGTAATAACATCCCTATTTCCTGTTGCGGTGACATATATATTACCTTCGGCAAGGGAGTCTTCGATGGTTTTTACTTCAAATCCTTCCATGGCAGCCTGAAGAGCACAAATAGGATCAATTTCTGTAACGATAACCCTTGATCCATAAGCCTTCATCGACCGTGCAGAGCCTTTGCCCACATCTCCATACCCAAGTACCACCACCACTTTCCCCGCTATCATGACATCAGTAGCTCGTTTTATCCCGTCAGCAAGAGACTCTCTGCATCCATACAGATTATCGAATTTTGATTTTGTGACGGAATCATTCACATTGATTGCGGGGAAAAGAAGTTTTTTATTCTCATACATCTGATAAAGCCTGTGTACACCGGTTGTTGTTTCTTCCGATACACCTCTGATATGAGGAGCTATACGGTGCCATTTCTCCGGATCAGCATTCAGTGTCTCCCTGAGTTTCTTCAGTATAACACCTTCTTCCTTATTATCAGGCTTTTTATCCAGGATCGATGGGTTTTCTTCAGCCTCGTATCCTTTATGAACGAGCAATGTGGCATCGCCACCATCATCGACAATGGTGGTTGGACCAAGTCCACCTGGAAATGTAAGTGCCTGTTCGGTACACCACCAGTATTCTTCCAGCGTCTCTCCTTTCCATGCAAAAACAGGAATACCTGCTTTTGCAATTGCTGCCGCAGCATGATCCTGTGTTGAGAAAATATTACAGCTTGCCCATCTTACCTCAGCTCCAAGCTCCTTAAGTGTCTCAATCAACACCGCCGTCTGCACTGTCATATGCAAAGAACCAGTAATCCTCGCACCTTTAAGAGGTTTGGAAGATGTATATTTTTTGCGGATAGTCATCAATCCCGGCATCTCTTTTTCAGCTATTTCAATTTCCTTCCGGCCAAAATCAGCCAGTTCAACATCTTTTACTTTATGGGGCAATGATTCTACCATTGTTTCAGAATTCTTCATAATAATTATTGACTTGATGTGCTTCTTTAAAGACTTATTCCTATACTTATGTACTCACCCCCCTGGCCCCCCTCTCTCGGGAAAGAGGGGGGAATAATAAGGGGGGTGAGTACAAAGTTACTTATAATTCCCATACCGGAATCTTTTTATTCTAGGTATTGCCTTTCCCCGTATCCAGCCTTTTGAAAACTTCCAGAGCAACTTTTTTATCCTTAAGTAGTTGATCACGAAGCATATCAACTGTAGCAAATTTCATTTCATCCCTGATTCTTTCCTCCAGATCAATTCGAACCTGCTGGTTATAAATATCTTTGTCAAAATCAATTATATGCACTTCGATGGTTTTGTGCTCAGGATTATCATTTATAGTTGGCCGAATCCCAATATTCAGCATACCAAAATGCCAGGTATCCCTTATCAGGACTTTCGCAGCATATACCCCATCTTTTGGTAGTAGTTTCAATGGATGTTCCGATCTTATATTTGCCGTTGGAAAACCAATTGATCTTCCAATACGACTCCCTCCAATGACTTTGCCGGATATGAAAAACCGGTGACCGAGTGATTCATTGGCTGTCCTGATGTCACCATTTAACAAGGCATCCCTGATTAGGGAAGAGCTGATAATCTGTTGTCCGTTCCCGTATGATAAAAGTTGCTCGACGGTAAAATGATGTTTACTGGCATGATTCTGCAAGCGCAGAATATCTCCTTCACGATCATTGCCAAAACGATGATTATAACCAACAACCAGGTGCTTAATCCCGATCTTATCCACAAGTATATTTTTGATAAATTCATGGGATAACAACCTGCTGAATTCATGCGTGAAATCAAGGATAACCAGGTGACTTATGTCAAATTCTGACAGTATCTGAATTTTTTCATCAAGGGTAGTAATTAGCCTTGTCAGGGAGGGATCATGATTCAGAACATGTCTTGGATGGGGCCACAGAGTGATGACCACAGATTCGCCTCCTTTCACTTCTGCAATTTCAATCAACCTGTTAATGATATACTTGTGGCCTCTGTGAACACCATCAAAGATCCCAACTGTAACTACCGGATTCCTTGATTTGAAATTTTCAATGTTATAATGTATTTGCACAACTCTCCGAAAACAGAATTGCAAAAATAATAAAAATTGATCTGTCTCAGCTGAATAAGAAATAACTGGTATTTTTAGCCAGGTCATGGTGAGAAAGTCTGATTCCCGTTCTCAGCATCAATTGATTTCAGCTTCAGCTGACGGGAAAAAATAAGGCTATGGCTGAGGCTAAAACTAAGGAAGTTAGGATCTGCTGTGAGAAAGGAAATAAAAGAAGGCTAAGCATAATCAACAGAAATTGTTTAAATTTCATGCAGATTAGATATTCTTATACTCTGGAATATTTTTCAGATTATCACTGATGTTTGAATTCTGAACATTATTCAAGCACCGGATTTTATGAAATTGAATATTGTCCGTAATGATCCATGGCTGGAACCTTTTTCAAGACGAATTTCGGATCGTCATGAGAGGGCAATGCACAAAGAATCAGAACTCGTTGGAAAAGCAACAAGTTTAAAAGACTTTGCATCAGGACATTTATTTTTTGGGATGCACAGGGAGACTGATGGCTGGATCTTCAGAGAATGGGCACCGAATGCTGAAAAAATATATCTGATAGGGGAATTCAACAATTGGGATGAAACTCCAGATTACATGATGGAAAAGAAAGGTTATGGAAACTGGGAAATCAAACTTCCCCTGGATAAATTAAAGCATGGTAATCTTTATCGTTTATCTGTTCACTGGAAAGGAGATCAGGGCAACCGAATTCCAGCCTGGGCGAACCGTGTCGTTCAGGACAGGGATACATTGATGTTCAATGCACAGGTCTGGGCACCTGAAAAATCCTATACCAGGAAGAAAGACTGGATCAATATGTCGGCCCGTCCTCCCATAATCTATGAAACTCACATTGGTATGGCCTCTGAAGAATGCAGGGTGGCTACTTTTAATGAATTCAGACAGAATGTTCTTCCACGTATTATTAAAGGAGGTTATAATACCATTCAATTGATGGCTGTTCAGGAACATCCCTATTATGGATCTTTTGGCTATCATGTATCCAGTTTTTTCGCTCCCTCATCACGCTTTGGTACACCCGATGAATTGAAGGAACTTATCGATGCAGCACATCAGGAAGGAATAGCGGTGATCATGGATCTCGTTCATTCACATTCGGTAAAAAATGAAGTCGAGGGACTGGCCAGGTTTGATGGAACGCCCTACCAGTACTTTCATGATGGACCCCGCAGGGATCATATTGCATGGGATTCTCTCTGCTTTAATTACGGGAAGAACGAGGTTCTTCATTTCCTGCTCTCAAATTGCAGATATTGGCTGGAAGAATTCAGATTTGATGGCTTTCGCTTCGACGGGGTTACCAGCATGCTTTATCTTGATCACGGACTTTCAAGAGACTTTACCAGCTACGAAATGTATTTCGATGGTCAGCAGGACGAAGATGCCATTCAATATCTTATGCTGGCAAACAGGCTGATCAAACAGGTAAATCCGGGATCCATTACCATTGCTGAAGAAATGAGCGGGATGCCCGGGCTGGCAACTTCTTTTGACGACGGTGGTATAGGTTTTGACTACCGCCTGGCAATGGGTACACCTGATTATTGGATAAAAATTATCAAAGAACGGCAGGATGAATCATGGGATATTTCAGAATTATACTATGAACTGACCCGTAAAAGGGATGATGAAAAAACTATTTCATACGCAGAATCTCACGACCAGGCCCTTGTTGGAGATAAAACAATTATCTTCCGCCTGATGGATAAGGAAATGTATGATTATATGAACCTGTCAAGTACAAATCTGATCATTGACAGGGGTATTTCTCTGCACAAAATGATCAGGTTAATTACGATTGCCACATCGGGAGGTGGATACCTCAATTTTATGGGAAATGAATTCGGACATCCTGAATGGATAGACTTTCCGAGAGAAGGAAATAACTGGTCATATCATTATGCCCGCCGGCAATGGAACCTTATTGACCATCCCGATCTGAGATATAAATTCCTTGGAGCTTTTGACAGGGAGATGATTTCATTGATTACAAAAGAAAATATTCTTCATGAACAGTGGCCACGTCTGATTACTGCTAACCAGGGAGACCAGGTACTGTTTTTTGAACGCGGTCTGTTGATTTTTGCGTTTAATTTTAATCCGCAAAAGTCGTTCACAGATTATGGTTTTGCTGTCGAACCCGGCAAGTATCAAATTGTTCTGAACACGGATGCAGGTGAATTTGGTGGACAGGGACTGGTTGACACTTCAATGATTTTTTATTCCTTTCCTGATTACTCCACGGCACCAAGACATATGATCAAGGTTTATCTTCCTGCCAGATCAGCATTGGTTTTTAAAAGAATTGTTACCAGGAGGGTATATGGTAATTAATTTTTGAAAAAACTTTATTAAATATTCAAACGCATTGTACCATTACGGCGATATTATTATTAAAAGTGTTGTGTTGTTATAGACGATCATATTGTTAATCAGATTTATATCAGGCCGCGCCGGCGGCACGGCCTGATATAAAATATAATATTCATTATCATGCATTATTTAACCGCACAACGCGTTATTATTAATTAAATTTACATGAGACAGCGCCGGCGGCCCTGCTTTTTATGGAAGTTTTATCTTCAACAATTTACATTATCCAATAGCATAAAACGTTAAATATTCAAATTATTCTATACCCATTTTACAAGTGCGAAATCCTGTCTGTGAGGCAAGTCTTTATGTTTCGGAAATATCCTGATCCCGTACTCAAATACACCTGGTTTAACAGGAGTGATAGCCCCGGAATATAAAGCCGTTCCATTAATTATACTCTGCATCTTGAGTTCAATCGAGCAGGTTTGTTTTATACATTGATCACCCGGTCCAAAGTTCCTGATTACTACTTCAACACCTATTTCATCTGGTGATAATCCATTAAGATCAATGGTCACTTCTGCATTATATGCATTCCCAAGTGTCACAGATGTTCTTGAAATATCAGGATGTTGAAAAGATAAAATCATAATATTATTCCATGCATGTGTAATCTGTTTCTTCCACTTCGTTATTTCCGTTGCAAGCTGATAGTCATTTGCACGCATCTTAACGGATCGCTCAAATAATTTTAGATAGTATTTCTGTTCGTAATCCATCAGCATTCTGTTCATGGTAAAATTCGGTGCTATTTCAGCAATTGATTTTTTAATAAATTGGATCCATCTTTCAGGAATTCCATCATCATTCCTTGTATAGAATGCCGGTGCTATTTCATCTTCCAGAAGTGTATAAATTGTTTCAGCATCAAGTTCATCCTGATAATCCTGGCTATCGTAGGTTCTTTCTTCAGGAATGGCCCATCCTGCGCCTTCGACATAGCCTTCTGCCCACCAGCCGTCAAGAACGCTGAAATGTAATCCCCCATTCATAATTACCTTCTGACCACTTGTTCCGGAGGCTTCCAGTGGACGGGTAGGTGTATTCAGCCAGATATCCATTCCCTGAACCAGTTTTTGTGCCAGGCTGATATCATAATTCTGCAAAAAGATAATTCTGCCAGTGAATTCCGGTCTTTTCGACATTTCAACAACCATCCGGATAAGATCCTGTCCCGCCTTATCTCTCGGATGAGCTTTGCCGGCAAAAACAAATTGTACCGGTCTGTCAGAATGATTAACAATGGATGCCAGTCTTTCAGGATCACGAAATAGTAGATATGCTCTTTTATAGGTTGCAAAACGCCTGGCAAAACCTATAGTCAGAATATCGCCCCTGAATTTTTCTTCAGCTTCCATTATGATTCTCGGATTCTCCAGTCTCTTAACCATGGCATTTTTAAGGCTGCTCTTGATAAACCCGATAAGTTTTTCCCGTTGCTGATTTCGTAAATCCCAGATATACTGGTCAGGAACCTTGTATATTTTTCCCCAGGTATCCTTTTCATATTGCTTCATAATAAATTCTTCATCGAGTCGTGCAGTATACAGATCAATCCATCCCCTGGCCATCCAGGTAGGTACATGAACACCATTTGTTACATAACCGATATACAACTCATCTGCTGTATAGCCTTTCCAGATATCAGAAAACATCTTCTGGGCGACTGTTCCATGAAGTCGGCTAACTCCATTGACTTCCTGTGAAAGATTGATGGCCAGATAACTCATGGAGAACCGTTCATTTTTATCGTCGGGATTTAATTTCCCCAGTTGTATCATATGGTTCCATGTAATCCCGAGCCGGTCAGGATAATGTGCCAGATAAGTCCTGACCAGGCCTTCATCAAAGGTATCATGGCCGGCAGGCACAGGCGTATGTGTGGTAAAAAGGGTAGATGCACGGACAACCTCCAGGGCTTCCTGGAATTTCAAATTATTTTTCTGAATGATCTCCCTTAATCTTTCCAGTCCGATAAATGCCGAATGACCTTCATTGCTGTGATAAAGATCAGGAATGATGTTCAATACATGAAGTGCCCTGATGCCTCCCACTCCGAGGAGCAACTCCTGTTTGAAACGGTTATCATCATCCCCGCCATAAAGAAAATGGGTAATCGTCCTGTCCTGTTCGATATTTTCTTCAAAATCAGTATCCAGGAGATACAGCTCAATACGTCCAACATTAACTTTCCATATCCTGGCAAGCAGGTTTCTTCCCGGGAGTTTTATTGTAATAGTCTTCCACTTACCTTTTGTATTCCTCACAGGCTGAGCAGGAGTACTTGAGAAGTCCTGGGGATCATCGGACACGATCTGCTCCCCACTGGCCGATACTACCTGTGTGAAGTAGCCATACTTATACAATAATCCAATTCCTACCAAATCACGGTTTGAATCACTTGCCTCTTTCAGATAATCTCCTGCCAACACACCCAGCCCCCCTGAATAGATACGCAGAGAATCATGAAGACCAAACTCCATACTAAAATATGCGATTTTGGGTCTTTCTTTTTTTTCTCCTGCAGCCATGTAAGCATGGAACTCTGAGGTGATACGATCCAGTCTTTTCAGAAATTCGCGATCCTTCTCGAGCTTTTGTAATTGAGCCAGTGGAATCTTTTGAAGAAATATTATCGGATTCCTGTTGGATTCTTCCCACAAATCCTCATCAATTGAACTGAAAAGCTCCATGGCATTGTGATTCCAAGACCACCAGAGATTTCTGGATAAATCCTCCAGGGCTTTAAGCTTTTCAGGTATATTTTCTTCGACAACAAATGTTTTCCATTCAGGCTTACTGGAAATGACCTGAGCTGTTGCCACCTCAGGCTTGCCGGTATCGAAATAGAGATTCGTGCGGTGTTTTGAAATATAAAGAGCAGTGTCATAAGCTATCTTGTAATATTCTATGAAATTGGTCCACAATGCCATTCTTGAAATATCATATGCAGATTGGCGTGCTTTCTCTGTCTGATCAGGTGATAACCTGCTATAGTCCAGAAGTGACTTCATGATGAAAGTAGCCGCTGTATCAAAGTTCTGATCATCCCTTTCAATAATAGTTATGCCATTTTCAGGTTTCTGATAATTCTTCCTGACCCATAGACCAAATCCTGCAAGTGAAGTAGTGATTGTAGGTATGTGGAATGCCAGGCTTTCAAGCGGTGTATAACCCCAGGGTTCATAATACGAAGGAAATACTGTAATATCCATGCCAATAAGGAGATCATAATATGATTTATTGAAGATCCCATCACTACCCTGAAGATAAGATGGTACAAAGATTACTTTGACTTTCGTCGATAGACTATTGTCCAGTCCCTGTTTGATGATCCCCTTAATGATTGGATCATTTTCAGGATTATGAAGGTAATGTGTCTGGCATGAGGCGTTAGCATCAAGAAGATTCCCCGATTCGAGGGCTTCAAGGAGGTCTTTTCGTGGTCCATAATGATGTGCAGGGATCCAGATATATGCAATTATTTCACGTGTGAGATCCTGAGTATTGAGTTCTCCAAGTGCATCAATAAACACATCCAGGCCTTTGTTTCTGAATTCATATCTCCCACTAGTAGCAACCATTAAAGGTTCATTTTTTAACCTGTATCCAAGGATTGTCTCACTGACATTCCGTAATAATTCCCTGGCTTCCTGGCTTTTGCGGATAAAATCATCACCCTGAGGCACAAATGAATCATCGAAACCGTTCGGTGTGATAATATCCACCTCCTTTTTCAGAAACTGTGTACACTCTCTGGCCGTAATCTCACTGACGGTGGTAAAAGCATCTGCGTTCTGGGCGGCAAGCTTCTCAAGTGATTGCTTTGAAACGACATTGAAATCATTCGACTTTACATCACCATCATACTGATCGAGGCGACTGTAAAGAGGAAGCTGGTTTCCTGCAATCGATCGCCCAATCACTGTTGCATGTGTTGTAAATACAGTCGCTACCTGTGGTACATATTCCTTCAGATATAATAAACCGGCCCCTGTCATCCATTCGTGAAAATGGGCAACAATGCTCGTCCTGGGATTCAGATTAAAGTTGATGAAGCTATTTATGACATTACCCGCTGCATAACCAAACAATGCCGGTTCGATGTAATCCCACTGACCGGAAATGGAATCCAGCTTGAAGCTTTCCCATAACTTGCTGAATATTTCATCCTTCCTGGATATATATGTGGTGAAATCCAAAAGGATTGCAACAGGTCTGCTACTTATCTTCCAGCGTCCTATTCTGATTCTGATCCCCTCTTCAAGGGCTTTTCTCTTCCACTCCCTGTAAAGATTTGTATCTTCCTCAAATTCCGGATTTGCCTCAGAATCCCTCCAGACATCAGGACCGATCAGGATATGTCTGTCGTCAAGATCAGCCCTCAGGGTCTTTGCTTTTGTCGACAACACTGTATGGATACCTCCCACTTTATTGCATACCTCCCAGCTGACTTCAAAAAGATAGTCAGGAACCAGCTTATTTCTTTCCATGTTTCGTGTAAATTTTAAGCTCCAAAAATAAGATTTCAGGAATTACTTTTTATTCTTTATCCCTGTTGATTTTTTTACTCTTTCTTTGCCTGCAGTATCACCAGTATTTAATGTCGATATCCTTGTTTTTCGGGGCTTTTCTGTTTTTTCAGGATGCGCAATCCTTAAAGGTTTGGTGGATTGGACTGGTTTTTTACTAACCTTTTTCTTAACTGAAGAAACCGATGGTTTATGACTTTTTTTAGGTTTTAAGGATATTTTATTTAATTCTTCTGCCGAAGCAACAGACACATCCGAAGATAATCGTTCAAGTTCAGCTGAATATTTTTCAATCAATTTGTCTTTTTCCTTTATGATACTTGTAAGATTGGCAATCTCCTGCTCAATATCGGATTCGGGAACAGCTGTATTAACCCTGATGGCAAAATCACTCAGAATATTCATATAATTAATGAATGCATCATATGGGGATGCATATGGATTGAAATATGAATGAACAGCTCCATCTGAGAAGAACTTTGTACACATATAATAAAAGTGATCACTCACCTGAAGGTAATTCCAGTCTTTTTCAAGTAAAGGATCATTTGCTTTGTTAACTTTTGAAGACAGCTCATAC
>Ga0111176_1002_pt1 | contig 55205 bp, 43 predicted proteins | sample DeeMarSWOR324_28_FD_80229 | JGI IMG/M metagenome (GOLD analysis project Ga0111176, IMG submission 80229) | Bacteroides sp. SM23_62_1 | reverse complement strand
AATATCTCCATAGACATCAGTGGTATCTCCTGCATCCTCCGTATAGGCAGACATCGCATCAGAGAGAGTCGGATTAATGGCATCCTCAGTGCAGGTAATTGTATCAGAGGCCGAATTTCCTACATTATCATAAATTGTGACTGTGATTGTGCCTGAAACATCAGAATTATCAAGGATATATTGGCCTGTATAAGGTGCACTCGGATCTTCTGCAGGATCCTCCCCAAAAGCGCTAAAATCGACCCCACGAACACCAGAAGACGCATCAGATCCTGTGGCGGTAAACGTAACTGTTGTTGAAGAGGGAATGGAGTTTGAGAAATAGAAGGTATTGATGGTAATATCACCATACACATCGGCAGTATCTCCTGCATCCTCCGTGTAGGCAGACATTGCATCAGAGAGAGTCGGATTAGCAGCATCCTCCGTACAAGTAATACTATCGGAGGCAGAATTACCTACATTATCATAAATTGTAACTGTAACTGATCCAGATCCATCATCACTATTTAGAGTATATTGGCCTTGATAAGGAGCACTGGTATCCTCTGCAGGATTGTCTGCTCCAAAAATACCAAAATCAATACCCCGAACGTCGGCAGGCCCCGTATCAGAACCTGTAGCTGTAAATGTGATGGTAGCGGCAGAATCAAAGGAGTTAGAGAAATAGAAGGTATTACTACCTTCTATACCATACACCTCATCAGTGTCACCTGATTCACCATAAGCTGACATGGCATCACTTAAAGTAGGAGCGGTATTGTCCTCATAAAATGTGTATGAAGCAGTATTGGTATTTCCGACATTATCGGTTGCTGTATAGGTTATAGTGACATCGCCATTGTCAGCGGAAGTGATTTGATAGTCAAATTGCCAGTTGGCCAGAGTCCCCCCTCGGCCTGGATTTCCACCAAACGTAGTTGTATCATCTTCGACAGACAACAAATCAGCAGCCGCATCGGAAGTGGTTCCACTGATTACATAAGATTGACCTGAAGACATTAAAGAGCCATAAGCTCCTTGAACTCCCGTCCCATATTCCGCATACAGATACACACTGCTTTCTGACTCACCTGTGATAGTAATACTCGGATTTACCCCATCTTCCGTACAGGTGATCGTATCAGAGGCTGAATTGCCTACATTATCATAAATTGTGACCGTGATTGTACCTGATACGTCAGCGTTTTCTAGGATATACTGTCCTGTATAAGGAGTACTCGAATCTTCTGCAGGATCCTCTCCAAAAGCACCAAAATCGACCCCACGTAGTCCTGAACCACCTGCATCTGACCCTGTAGCAGTAAACGTAACTGCTGCTGAAGAAGGAATGGAGTTCGAGAAATAGAAGGTGTTTATAGCAATATCGCCATAAACATCGGTAGTATCTCCTGCATCCTCCATATAAGCCGACATTGCATCAGAGAGAGTCGGATTAGTGGCATCTTCAGTACACGTAATCGTATCTGAATCAGAATTGCCCACATTATCATAAATGGTGACTGTGATGCTACCTGAAGTGTCAGCATCATCCAAAGTATATTGTCCTTGATAAGGTGCGCTGGTATCTTCTGCAGGATTATCTGCTCCGAAAATACCAAAATCTACCCCCCGAACGTCTGCAGGCCCCGTATCAGAGCCTGTCGCTGTAAATGTGATGGTTGCGGCAGAATCAAAAGAATTGGAGAAATAGAAGGTATTACTACCATCTACACCATATACCTCATCCATATCCCCTGATTCACCATAAACCGACATCGCATCACTTAAAGTAGGAGCAGTATTGTCCTCATAAAATGTGTATGAAGTAGTATTGGTATTTCCGACATTATCAATAGCAGTATAAGTCACCGTGACATCGCCATTATCTGCTGCATCTATTTTGTAAGCAAACTCCCAATTCGTGACTGTACCAGTATTTCCAGGATTATCCCCAAAAGCAGTATTATCAGTTATGGAGAGTAAATCTGAACCAACATCCGAAGCAGTACCACTAATCGTGTAAGTTTGAGTTGAACCCATCCCTGAGCCATAAACTCCTTGAATTCCAGTTCCATATCCTGAATAAAGATATTGGCTACTTTCTGATTCACCTGTGACGGAAATAGTTGGAATACTGGCATCCTCTGTACAAGTGATCGTATCGGAGGCAGAATTGCCTGCATTATCATAAATTGTAACGGTAATGGATCCAGAATTATCATCAGTATTCAGAGTATATTGGCCCTGATAGGGAGCGCTGGTATCCTCACCAGGATTGTCAGCTCCAAAAGTGCCAAAATCAATCCCCCGCACACCTGAACCACTGTCTGTCCCTGTTGCAGTGAATGTGATTGTTGCAGCTGAATCAAAGGAGTTAGAGAAATACAATGTATTACTACCTTCTACACCATGCACTTCATCCGTATCCCCTGATTCACCATAAACCGACATGGCATCACTTAGTGTGGGAAAAGCATTATCCCAACCAACATTTGGAAAAGTGAGTCCACTAGCAAGATAGACCTGTGACCCGTAGTCATTGCCCGTTCCTACTATAGCTGATCCAACAGTTATACCATCTCTGGTTATTGAGGTTCCTGAGGAAGGATCTTCTTCAATATCCTTTATTAATCCTGAAGAGGCCCCATATATGTTCTCATTACCACTGTAACCTATATTTACTTCTCCTTGATAAGGATTCCCCGTATAATTCCATACAGCGGTAATTGTAATGGTTATCTCATCTTGAGAAGCATTATCATTATCCCAATACCGAGATCCATCATCATATTCATAATTAGAAGCTACAATATTGGTTATTTTTACACAATCAACATGGACTTCCTGTGTTGTGGTTGCTGATCCATTCAAATCAGATCCATCGCCAGCTAATTCAACAAATGGGTAGTAAGTGTAATTACCCATAATTGTTTCAGAATCTACAGAAATACTAATTGATGCATCTGTATCATTTGCAATGGCAACATTGATATCTGAAGGAGTATCTTCACGAAATATTGTCACAACATCAATCTCAACAGCGGGAACAGCAAGAGCGGTGCCTTGATAATAAACATTACCTGTAAATATGAGATTAGATGCATAGTCTGGATTGATGTTAATATAATCAACACTAAAAGAAGCTACTTCAATATCATGATTAAAGTCGTAACTAGCGGAAGAAAGTGCCGAATCGGTATTTGAGTCCGTATCATTTGCCCATGCTTCGAGATTAACATTATTTCCATTAGGAAAGTCCCAATCTGTTTGAATTTTAAATGTTACCGTTAAATAATTCCCGTTACGACTGGTTGTTGACCCTCCTCCTGTGTCTAAGGTAATATGGTCGGAACCATCATCGTTGATTTCAATGAAGGTATTTGTTCCATTGTCGTATCCAACTGAATATTCGAAGGAATTGACTGTAAAGTTTAGCTGTACAAATTCTAAGTCCCCATATCCATCTTCGTCACTGGCTATTACCTCAAAGGAATAATACTTCATTTTGGAATAGACAACTCCAGAATCTGAATCAGTAATTGAGATGTTACTCACATCGATTTGCACAGTTCCAGCATCAAATAGAGGGAGAAAACGGTTAAAGGATGATGCTGGGGTATTGGATATAGATGTTGGTTCATCCGTTTGTATTTTTGAATTATCTGTTTCTTCACTTTCAATCTCGTCCTGTGTTTCAATCTCTTCAGTTGTCTTTTCGCTTTCGAGTTGTGGATAAACTACCTGTCCTCCCGTTCCTGATAAAGCCTGTAATTCAAAAGCTGTTGAAAGATCCTTTACCATTTGGAGGGAAAACAATCCATTACCTAAATCCCGACGTTCATAGACTCGGCCAAAGAAAGTAAACCGTTCTACTCCCTCTTCATTTTGAGGAAGAGCATTTAGATAATTCTGGGTCCGCATAATCATAACTAGAGGTACTAGTACAAGAACAGCCGCGATTAATACCGTTAATAGAACTCCAAATTTCCGAGGAAATAGCATAGTAAGGCTGATTATACATAAAGAACTACCCAACAATATTAGAGTCTCTGGAAGATAATTACCATATTCTTTATAGAAGTGGATTTGCTCGAATTGTACCCCTCGCAGGCTTTCACTACCATTCCATGACGAAAAAGCTAATTCAAAGTATTCAACTTCTTCAAATGCACTTGTATTAAACTTAAATTGAATAGTCGCTCCCTGATATAAATTTCGTCCATTTATAACTTGAACAGAGTTATTTTTTCCCTCAATTGTCGCCAACTCGAAAGGAAAAACGCTGATAGTAACATTATGTTGTCCTCCCCAACGAATGAAGCCTGATGTATTCCATGTGAAAAGTGCCCTCACACGTAAAGAAAGTACATTAAATGGATCCTTAGGAGTTTGAAAGATAAAACGAAATTTGTAAGCATCTTGATTACTTATAACCTCATAGATCTTCAGTCCCTCTTCTGAAACAAAGGTCTGGTTATGAAGACCATTTTTTATGACTCCGTCCTTTCCAAAGGCAAAATAGTTGTATAACGGATAAATGGTATTGTCAGGTCGAATTGCTGAAACAGAGGTTATTATTACACACAGTAACAGCAATAAAAATCCTTTTATGAAGTAATTATGGTATTTTAATCGCATCTACGCTATCCTCAAACCAGTCTGGTTATTTCAATGGCTTACAAAAATAAACTGCCTGAAACGGAAATGTACATCCATCCTATTTATAGCTGTGAGAGATTAGTCATTAGTTGAAATATTCCATATTATGGTAATAATAGGCATTTCAACTCATGAGATTTCTATTTCACACTAACAGGGAATTTTTCAATTTTTTCCTTTTTAACCTCTTCCTAATGGAACGAGGCATTTTTTCCCAATAAACCAGTCGTAAAAATGATATTGGAGCTTGTTTTCAATAATAGAAACAACAATTTTCTTCCTCACTTTTTCTATTGGTTTTCAGGACACCATTCAAAAAATAAATTCATTGAATCTTAGAAATGAGGTAGTCTGTGATTTCTGAAGGAGTTCTTCCAAAGAGATAAAGGATAGCCTCGAATCCATGTCCACCTGCATCTGCAATTACATCAAAATCTTTGAATTTTCCAGGAGGCATCGATTCAAGCGTTTTTTTCCAATTTCTATCAGCTTCCTCTGTTTGAATAACTACTTTCTCTGAGATAATGCTTTTCTGAATTTCTTTTGTGTTTCGTAATGAAATAATCGATCTATAGGGTGACCCGTGTGTTTTGAAATAAATCAGAATTTGAGCAAGGGTCGGACCTTGTTGGAATTCGGGTAAAGCTACGATTTTTCCTTTCCCTTTAACTTTAATAATTCTTCCTGGAAAGCCAGCAACATCTGAAGCTTTTTGTCCGTTTTCAGCCAGGCTGACAAATTGACATCCTATTTCAGGGATAATAACACCAAATTTCTCTCCTGTTTGAATTAATTTTTGCGCTGCTTCGAACAACTCTCGTGTTGTTTGAAGCCGTTGGTTAAAGACTTCAGTGAGTTCAGGGGAAGGAAAACAGATATTGCAATCAGGGGGGAAATCAATGGATGTTTTTTTTCTGTGAACATCACATAATGGTCCAGCTGTTCTAAATTGTTGGCATTCCTGGCAAATTACTTCCATAAGATTGATTGGTGACGTCGACTCACTCTTTATTCTCATCACAAGACCTGAAACTAGCTCTTCAAAAGCCCCTCTTGATGTAATTGAAGATGAAGAGCCTTTGGGATCTTTCAAATATGATGAAACGACTGGTTGAGAAACACCAAGGATCTTAGCAATCTCGATTTGAACGTAACCGAGATTTGCTAATTCTTGAGCTATTGCTCTTCTTAAGGGAGTCAAAAAACTTGATGGAACAATTTCACATATAAACTGCATACGAAATCTTACTCTGTTGGTTCGAAAACTTACCTTTTACAATGATTAGGGATTAATTATCAAATATCTTAAGAAAAAGACCCTCATTTAAATTTGTCATAGTCCTTTAAACAGCCAAAGGGAGAAAGCTTGAAGTTGATGATCTTACCACAACACGTCTATATAGGATTAAAAGCTTATTAATAAGGATATATTCTCAAATGAATCACCCCTTAAATCTATTAGAACATGTTCCTCCCATTCTTTTGCCAAAAGAAATAACTTCCACCCGTTTAATTAAAGGTGGGTTGAACAACAAGAATATCCTCATCAATGAATCATGGCTTGTGAAAGAATACCATATTAGAGATGAAGCAAATGATCCAGTCCAATTACGTTTTCTACGGGAAAAAGACAGTCTTTTGTTATTCAAAAGTGACCATCATACCCCAGAACTATTGAAATATTATGATGATGGTAGTAGATTTTACATTACTCGGGAATGGGTTCAAGGACAAACCCTCACTCATGATCATCTCCAATCTAATATTGAATCATTGGTCAATGCCATTCTATCGATTCATAGTACAACTGAAGCCACAGATGGGGATTTCCATTACTATGATGTTATAAAACGATATCTTCTTGAATACAAAGGATTAAACCGTCATTACCCAACCTCACCCTTGCTGGAGATGAAGTTTCCACATACCCCTGCTTATGAAAGGATGGATCGGTTTTTTGAGGACCACATTAACCAACTCCAGAAAATAAATTCAATCAAGCCTATTGTCCGAATACATGGAGATTTAGTGTTTTCTAACATCATACTCACCCCAAAATCTAACATAGTCTTCATTGACTGGGAATATTCAACCTTAGCTGATCCATGTATTGATTTAGCTTATTTTATAACTCAAAACCAGATTTCACCTGAATTACAGAAATTTTTCATAGAAGAATTTGAAAAAAAAATAAACTTTCAAATCATACCAAAGGTTTTAGAATTAACCTGTGATTTAATGAATTTAATGTCGGGATTATGGTATATAATCCAAGCAGCAAGGTTTAAATCAGCTCCCAATTTTCTTTCAGAGCAAGAAATTTCTTTTTCTAAATACATTTCTTTAGCTCAAGAGAGTTTTCAAGCATTACAGCTTATATAGGCATTATAGTTGCCCTATATTATTAAGCTATACTTATTAAGTTATTAAAATACAGGTCTCTTGGTTTCAACATATATTGATTAGGGTTGTATAGACATGATAAAAGACGATTTTAAACCTGGTCAGGGAATATACTACAGGTGGGCCTTAATGGTAGCAATTCTGATTGTTTCAACCTCCTTTGTCATCGTTCAAGTTTCTTCAATTAGTAATCATTTTAATTCAACCAATCAAACGCCAACATTGACGATTTATACTTATGATTCTCTAATGAATTGGGGATTAAACGCTACTGATGCCAATATCCGCGTTTTCGATGCCTTCGAAGCCCAAGAAAATTGCGAAATCGAATTAGAATATTTTGATGATGCGAATTCTGTTCTGGCTAAAGCAATAGCAGAAAAAAATTCACCAAAGGCTGATATTATAATAGGTATTGATAATGTCCTCATTTACGAAGCAAAAGCTCAAGAGATTCTAGTTCAATATGAAGCCGCAACTTTACCTGATCTCATGGAAAGTGCAGTCAATGGACTTGATTCTGAACACTACGTCACTCCCTACGATTACGGCCTTATCGCTATTGTTTATCACAAACATCTAGTGAATTCAACAAATGTGCCGACTATAGACAATCTAAAACTTGAGGATTTACTCGATCCGAAAGTAGCTCAAATGCTTGTTACTGAAGATCCAACCTTAAGTAGTACAGGACTCGGGTTTTTAATGTGGACAATTGGTATATATGAAAAAGTACTTGAGAAAGACTGGGACCTTTGGTGGAAAGATATAAGAAACGATCTCCAAATTGAAGATAGCTGGGGTGATGCCTTTGATGTGTTTTACACTCCTGCAGCTAATCGCCCTATGGTGGTGTCTTACGGAACCGATCCTGCATATGATTTCCTTTTCTATGGTGAACCAGGTGGGTCACCCTCCATAGGAGCAACGGTATCTCATGAAAACGGTTCGAAATATGGATGGTTACAAATTGAAGGGATAGGTATTCTCAAGGGCACACAAAATCTTTCTCTGGCTCAAAAATTCATTGATTGGTTTACAGGGAAAACTGTCCAAGAAATAATTCCTGAAAATAATTGGATGTACCCTGCTAATACCCTTGCAGAACTCCCAGAGAGTTATACTTATGCCATAGATCCTACAACTGTTACACCTTTGAATGATTTATTTACTGCTAATGAATTAAATGAATCCCTTAGTGAGTGGCAAGAAACTTGGGAACAAGTGGTAATTTTAGGTTCATCTGCACCATTGCCTCCAAGTATATTCTTTTTAATCCCGATTCTGATTGTTGTTATTCGAAGGAAAAGATAAGACTTACTAGCTAATTAATTAGTGTCAGGGATCTTATGTGGTTCACGCGATCAAGAATTTCTCATCAAAAGACAAAATCATTAACAGTTCTTTCAACTTTATCTTATTGATACCCATACTAGTTTCATTTTTCTTTTTCTTCATCCCCCTTCTTTTTGTTTTAATTGATGCAGTTCTGTCTGACTCTGGTAATATTACATCTGAATTTATAATAGAGGCACTACTAAATCCGTTAAATCTACACTTTATCCGATTTACCTTAAATCAAGCAATTATCAGCGCAATCATTACAGTAATTCTTGGTTTACCTGGCGCCTATATCTTTGCTAAGTATCGTTTTACTGGTGATCGAATTCTTAAAACAATACTAACGATACCGTTTGTGTTACCTCCAATTGTTGTAGTGTTAGGTTTTGTTCTGCTTATTGGGCCAAACGGAATCCTCAATTCTGTTTTAATGACCTCTTTTCATCTCGAAAATCCTCCAATCCAATTGTATAAAACATTCGAAGGGATAATTTTGGTTCATGCGTTTTATAATATCCCTATCGTTTTACATCTGGTATCTAGCGCTTGGAAACAAGCAAACGTGGATATGGAAGAAGTTGCAATCACTCTTGGAAGTCGAAAATTTCATTTCTTTCGTTATGTAACATTTCCACAGATTAGTTCTGCTATTTTTGCTAGTGGTATCCTTACTTTTCTTTATTGCTTTACGTCTTTTGCGGTTGTCCTATCACTGGGAGGAATTCAATATAAGACCTTAGAAGTACAGATCTATTCGTTATTTCACTATCGATACGATTATCACCAAGCTGCAGCTTTAGCTTTGTTTCAATTATTGATTACATCTGTTCTTATTATATTGTATCTTTATTTCTCTGAACCTGTATTGAAACGTGAAAAATTCACTACTTTCTTACCATCAATTTTGAGAAGAGTCCTCCAATGTTTAGTTATTGGAGGGACTATTCTAATGTTTCTCTACTTTCGAGTTGAGATTCTGCTGATACTATTATTAGGACTCATTGGAGTGAGCTTTTGGAAGTTTGGCCGTACCACTCCCCTAACCATCGGAGAAATTCGAGAAAGATCAGGGGAAAAATTAGGAGAACTTTTCGCTAGGAATAAAATCTATTTCAGTATGGTAATCATTTATCTATTATCTTTAACGATTTTTCTTCTTCTCCCTATTTTGATCATCTTTATTTCGGCCTTCTATGATCGTATTACTAACAGTTGGAACATCGATGCGTTTTTCCACCTTCTTGGTTTGAGATCTATAGAGAAGGGAATCATTTGGGCCCCGGAGTCAATTCCTGCATTAGGAGCAGGTACAACAGCGATCAATTTAATTTTCAATTCTCTTGCTTTTGCGCTTATTACATTGGTACTTTCTACTTTCTTTGGAGTTTTATCTATTTATATGATTAGAAGATCTGATTTCTTAGGACGACATCCAGTCATGGGGTTACTCCTCTCTTGGTCTCTTGTCCTTCCCTTAGTTACCTCATCTATTACCATTGGCCTGGGTATGCTTCGTGCGTTTGGTTTTATTCGTATTTCCTCCCAAGATGCATGGATACCTATTATCCTTGCTCATCTTATTGCTGCGTATCCCTTTGTATCTCGAAGTGTTAGCACAGCGTATAACAAAATTGATTTTGGCCTCATCGAGATGGGGAAAACATTAGGAGCTTCCAGATGGCACATTTTCCGAAATATTGAATTACCGATAATTTCATCTGGTATATTAGCTGGAGCAACTTTTGCATTAGCTATTAGTTTTGGTGAATTTGGTGCAACTTATTTTATTGCTCGTTCAGAATTCACAACGATGACGATCGGAATCTATAAATTCCTAAGTCTAAGGCAATTACAAAACTCTTCAATAATGGCTTCAATCTTAATCCTAGTTTGCAGTATCGCTTTTCTCCTCGTTCAAAAACTTGGGGAAGACGAATTTCACTTTTAATATAGGAGCTTGAAAAGAAACATGGCATTCCTTGAAATTGAGGAATTATCAAAGCATTTTGAAGACATTATTGCAGTTGATTCAGTTAGTTTTTCTGTTTCAAAAGGAGAAATATTAGGTATTCTTGGCCCCTCGGGGTGTGGTAAAACAACTATTCTGAAAGCTATTCTGGGATTATTGACTCCTACAAATGGAGACATTCGTCTTGAAGGTGTGTCGATAGTTAAAACTCCTCCAGAATTGCGAAATTTTGGATATATTCCCCAGAATTTAGCCTTATTCCCTCACTTGACTGTTTTTGAGAACATCTCATTCGGATTGAAAGCAAAAAGATGGGAAAAGGAAGATCTAATCCAAAAAACTCAATCTCTCATGAAATTGCTGAAGTTACAAAAATTAGAATCAAAATTACCTCATGAGATTAGTGGGGGGCAACAACAAAGAGTTGCTCTTGCACGAGCTCTTGCTCCAGAACCAAACCTCTTGTTAATGGATGAACCTTTGTCCTCACTAGATACTACATTATCTTTCCACTTACGTTGGGAAGTTAGGAAAGTTCTCAAAACAACCACAACAACAGCTATTTTTGTAACCCATAATCCTGAGGAAGCTATTTCGGTTTGTGATCGCTTAGTTTTAATGGACTCGGGAAAAACTATTCAATCTGTCCCAGCAAAAGATGTTTTCACGTCTCCCAGTTCTGCGAAAGTCTTACAGATTATGGGAAGATCAAACATATTTCCAGTTATTCAGCGAACTCAAGATGAAACAGGAAAAGAACTATTATTGACCTCGCTTGGCTGGTTTCCCCGTCCAGATTATACGCGTGAGAAACCTCTATCGGGATTCTGGATCCCCGAAACCGATATATCAATTCAAAAGTCAGCTGAAAACCTCAGTGATGATTTTCGGATTGTTGGAGAATTATTGGGCATTATTTGGGGGCGTACTAAGCATCAACTCATTTTCCAGCTTCAAAATGAGAAGCAGCTCACTGTTCAAATATCGACAAACAATGAATTTATTCCTACGATAGGAGAATCTCTTTCCCTAGTAATCCCTCAACAGAAAATGCACTGGTTTTAACAAGATATTAAGTCATATCACTAAATTCCCCATATATGAACCAGAATTAAGCTGGATTATTGTTCTCTAATGACTCACTGATTATGAGGGTTACTGATTTCGTAATACCTTCAATTGCTCGAATTTTTTTTGTCATAAGAGTTCCAAGTTCTTTAATTTTCTCGGTTTGAACCTCAGCGACTAGATCATACTCACCAAAGGTAACACGACAAGATTTTACCTGTTCGATTCTTGATATTTCGTCTTTTACAGGATGTTCCTTTCCAGGAAAAACACATAATAAAACAACAGCATCAACCATGGATCTCATTCCTTTTCGCTGGATTCTTTTGTTCCAATAATTAAAAATACTCTCCTACATGGTGATTTTGTTATGATAATTAGAAATAAATCGACTATTAAAATTGTTTGTTTATTATAATTATTCCCTCAAAAATTTTCAATGAGCCTCTTTTTTCTAGGGAAAGGATGAATAGCCCACAGTAGATTGGAAAACTTGGTATATAGTTTAGTTGCAGATATTATCAAAAATGAATAGCTTATAGAAATAAAGAAACGTAATTCTTACTAAAATTCACTAATTCTTCCAAGTAGGTTTTGAATTCCGAGTAGTAAACTGTGTGAGATACAAAGGAAAAACTTTTTTATCAACTCGTAAAGTTATTCTTCAGGAATCATAATTTCTGATGAACACAAAACCGAATGAAGCTCATAGTCGAATAATGGATGAATAACTCACGTTAATAACTATCAAAAATCAACATGCTTTCGTGAAGAGTCGAAATATAGTGACAAAACTCCAGGAACTTTATCATCTACAGACCAATCTTTCGATGATTTTTGATAGACTTGGAATTACTCAAGAAATTCAGGACAAGTTGTCTTTAGATGAGTTATCACCACAGGAACATGATCAGTTAACTCTCTTGATCGAAAAATTTGAATTTGGCCTTGAAGAAATACGTAACAACCCCACTCATCTTGAACAAGGTTTCGATCAACGTTTATTTGTCCGTTTAGGAAATTATTTCTATTATGAGGGAGATTTCTCTCAGGCATTGGAATATTATAATCTAAGTAATTTCATTGATGAGAACGAATGGGCTTATTTCAATTCTGCGAGAATTCTTCAACTTCAAGATCAGTTGGATAGGGCTTATGAGAAATATGGCCAGGCAATAAAACTGAAACCCGACTTTTCTCAGGCGCTTTGCCACCAAGCAGAAATTCTAATAAACCAAGGTGAACCCGAAAAAGCTCTTGAGAAACTCAAAAAGAGTCAACAACTTAATCCAAATGATCCTGAAACTAATAAACTTATTGCGAACTATTATATTGAACACGGAGAGAACACGGAGGCCCTCATCCACCTTAAAGCCATTCATCATCGTGATCCCGAGGTAAAAACTAAAATTACAGAATTAGAACAAAAACAATCATTTTTAAATCGTTTCATTGGTCGATTCCGGAAAAGATAGTTAAGAGTATATTTGGATCCATTATGTCGCCAAAACTAGATTCACTACGAGGAAGAAAACGTAAACGTCCACCTCGACTGAAACCTAAAAGCCAGCGGTCAAAAGCTGCTGGAAGTCAGAAAGGAGACGGAGTTCTTTTCCCATCTACCCGAGTCCCAAAAGGAATGGACAAAAAAACAGCAAAAAAGTTAAAGAAAGCAACTCGGTATAAAATCTAGGAAAATCCATTTTTACATCTTTTATTCTAATCATAGAATTTAATATAAAAGAGGTCTTCTTAATGGTCTTGAATTTGAGGAAAGCAATTGAACACTCCCATTTCACAATTAATTATCCATCCTACAGTTCGTCCCCAGCAACAACGTACATTTGATTCTATTCAACAAAATTGGTCACGATATAACTCGTTTTTTTGTTCACTCCCTACTGGATCTGGTAAAACAGATCTCGCAGCTTGTCTAGTAGCTGATTATCTTCATACAAACTCGATGGATAAAATTGATATTCTAGTGCCATACCGTATGCATCAAGATTTCTGGTATAATATCTTAAAGGCGTATGCACGAAAACATGACTTTTCTGTAGCATTACTCAAAGGAAGATCTTCTTATTATTGCCCTATCATCAGATCAGGTGCTAATATCTCTCCGTGTGCCTTTGATCCCACTTATGCACAGAGCTGCCGTTCGAAACAGAGTTGTCACCTCTTGAAAGCTCGGAGGAGAATTAGAAAAAGTCAGGTTCGGATTTTGAATTGGTGGGTTTTTAAATATCTAGTTTTAGGTGAAGATAAGGCTATTTTTCGTATTTTTGATGAAGCTCATAATTTGTTAAATCTAGAAAGCTTGTTACGTCTTGAAATCCACCCTAAATTTTTACAGGAAATCACAAATGATCAAGATATTTCCCAAAAATTCATTGTTTGGGAGAATCAACTGAATAATAACCATTTTATTGAAGTTGCAATGGAGAAAGGTCTGGATTTCATCAAAAGCCTTCATTCCGTCTTAATAGAACGTGAAAAGAACATTGCAACTGTTTTGAATGAAAATCCTAGAAAAACTGATTTAGAAACTTTGAGGGAGCTAAGAAAAATAACTGAAATGATATCAGCGCTATCAGATTTAATTAAAAATCCAGAATCATCAGATTTATCCTTCTTTTTTCAACGTGACAGATTTTCAAAAAAAGTACGACTTGTTATTCAACCATTTGATATCGCATTCATTTTTTCTAGATTATTCCGAGGGAGTAAGAATCTCTTTTTATCAGCAACGATTGGTGATGGCGAATATTTGGCTCAGCTACTTGGCTTGAATCCTCAATATTGTCATTACATTCATGAAACCTCCTCATTTAGGAAAGAAAATCACCCTTTCATTTTATTAAATGAAGCAGAAAGATTATCTACGGCCACTCGCGAAAAAAAACAAAATTCCTTTAGATCTATAGAAAATCAATCTCAGAAATTCCTACAACTTTTGAAACAGCATCGTCTACGCGGGTTAATCTTAACCTCCAGCTTTGAACTAGCAAATTTGATGGGCCAGCTTGCTAAAGCAAATAAACTTCAAGTGATTACCCACACAGCTGGGAAATCTGATACTGCTATCAAAGATTTTGTTGTAAATCGTAAAGGAGATGTCCTCATTACTCCTTCAGCTTGGGAGGGAATCTCTTTAGATAATGACCTAGCACGTTTATGTTTAATCCCTAAATTACCGTTTCCTATGCTAAAAGATCCTATTATTCAGAAAAAAACTAAAAAATATCCTCAATTCCTTGAAAATGATGTTTTAATATCAATACAACAGGCTCATGGGAGAATTCAGCGAAACAACTCAGATTGGGGAATATCTATTTGTTTTGATGGTAACTTCCGTTGGCTATTAAAAAAGAGAGTGAAGAGTATAGAACCTTGGTTTTCGGATAGGATTCACGAAGTATCAATATCGAATGCAAAAACACTGATTCTCCAAATGATTAATACCTTAACTTCACAGAAACCGTCTAATACACTGAAAAAAGAAATTCATGCTTTTTCACGAATGGAGAAGAGTGATCGGGAATGGTTGGAGTCAAGTGGATTAGCAGATTTATTGAAAAAATAGATACTAATTGTTCTATATATGTAAAAAAAGTTAGATTAAAACAAGGCTTATATGTAAGAGATTATCATAATAATAAAGTAAAGATTTTCTGATAAAAGATATTAAACTGGTGAAAGCTAATTGTATTTTACCTTATTCCCTCCTATCACGATTGAAGGGACAACAACAGAGAAAATCATTGATGTTTCTGGACTAGAGGCCTTAAAAACTATTCATCTTTCGACAGACAAAGTAAGCTGCGTCATTGAAGTAGATGGTGTTGAGAAAACATTCGATGTTATTAAATTCAATGATCCTGTTCCAGATGTTAATCATCGGATTGTACCTGATGCTGATTTTCCCTTAGAGCTAATGCCACTTGTTACAATAGAATTTCTAGAAGAAATAGCTCAAAAGATTGAAGGATACACTCTAATTTTCTCGGAACCCCCGAAAACTGGTTACCTAGAGTTTTATCGAGGAGATCTTTATCCTATCTCTATCCGTGGTTCTGAAAAACAGCTCTATGCCCAAACAGCAGAGTTTAGACCTTTGAGAAAGGATTATTTTGTAGCACTGAACGCTTTACTTGAGATTGATTTTGAGGCACAGTTAGAAAATTCCCTAGCCACTTTTTCTGAAAACGTCCTTAAACCTATGTCAGAAACTATGAGTGAGGTGTTTTCTTTAGACAAAGAATTGGATTCTGATAAATCCATTGTAAATATCATTGGTAGTGACTTCAAACGACTTATCTCACGGACAGATGAACTCATTACCATTGTCAATTATAATATGGATCAGACAGCAGAGCGTAACAAGGCTTTCCTTCGTTTGACACTACCCCTTATGCTAAAACAAGCATTATTTGAGAATTTTACCGATTATTTTCAATTAGAATTAGATAATTTAAAACTGGAATTGAAAATCATCAAGCGGAAGAGTGTAACGGTAGAAGACCTTTGGGATATAATCTATAAATCTTATAAATAAGACCCACGAACTTTTCAAATATTGGGAGCTTTTTTCATGGATATCTCATTCCTTAAAGAATTAATTTCATGTGCTCGTGGAGAAATTCCATCTGATTTACTAATTAAAAACGGGACTCTTGTAAATGTAATCACTCGGGAATTATATAAAGCTGATATAACTATCTATAATAATCGGATAGCAAATGTAGCAATCCCAGGCTCATTAGACCCAAAGAATACTAAAAAACAAATGGACATGACTGGAAAATATATTTCTCCTGGGCTTATTGAGTCGCATCTTCATATTGAGAGCACTATGATGCCCCCAAGTGAATTTGCTAAGGTTGTAGTACCTCGAGGAACAACAACAGTCCTCCTAGATCCACACGAGATAGGAAATGCTCTTGGTGTAAAAGGTTTACTTCTTCTTTTATCTCAATCTGAAGGCCTCCCTTTACGTTTTCTCATCGAGATTCCTTCTTGTGTGCCTGCAGCACCAGGTCTGGAAACTTCTGCCCACAACATTGACTCCAAAACAATAAAAGAGCTAATTGAAAAAGAATCACGGTTCTTTGGACTTGGAGAGGTGATGAATTATCCAGGAGTACTTTACAAAGATGAGGAGGTTTTAACCAAAATTGTTTTGGGTTCTAAGTTAAACGTAGTAGATGGACATAGCCCTGGGGTTTCTGGTAATAATTTAGATGCCTATATTGCAGCTGGCCCTCAGTCTGACCATGAGAGTACCACAGCAGAGGAATTTCTAGAGAAATTACGTAAAGGGATGAGGGTAATGGCGCGAGAGGGTTCTTTAACAAAAGATCTACGTAATGTACTGAAAGCTGTGAAAGGTACGAATTTAGATCTAAGGAATTGTCTTATGGCCTCCGATGATCGCAATATTATCGATTTACTAAGAAACGGGCATTTAGATACTCAATTAAGAATAGCTGTTGAGGAAGGGCTTCCTCCATTATCAGTGTTACAAATGGCTACTATCAATCCAGCGACATACCTTGGACTAGAAAATGAGATTGGTAGTATCGCTCCTGGGAAAATAGCGGACATGGTAATTTTTGAAGATCTTAAACAATTTAAGGTAGATTCGGTAATTTTTGGTGGAAAAGTCGTTTTTAAAGATAAAAACCTTAAATGGATTTTTTCTGAACCAGAATTTCCATTTTGGGCAATTGATACAGTTAAATTACCCCCTAACTTCAATCACGAATCTCTTCGGGCAACTATATCTCTTGTAGATGGTACTTATCTTACACGGGTTATTGAGGTTCTACCACATTCAGTCATAACAGGAGCACTGGAAGAAAATTTACAGGTGAAGAATGGATGGATACACCCCGCACCTGAAAAAGATATACTATCATTGTCTGTTATTGAGCGTTATGGGATTAATGGAAATATTGCCAATGCTTTTATCAAAGGATTTGGTATTAAGAGCAAAAATTTCGCTATGGCGACTACTGTAGCTCACGATTGTCACAACCTCATTGTTGCTGGAACTGATCATAATGTAATGGTTAATGCAGCTAAAGAATTACATAGAATCAAGGGAGGATATGTTGTCATTGCAGAAGACAAAACCCAAAGGTTACCCCTTCCTTATGGTGGTTTGATGACCTTAGAACCGTATTCAATACTTCACGATCAATTAATTCAGCTAAACAGTATTTTCAAAGATATTACTGAGTTTGATGAACCCTTAATGGCATTATCCTTTATGGCACTCTCTGTGATCCCTCATCTAAAACTTACTGACAAAGGTCTTGTGGATGTAGGTAAATTTACCTTTACAAATCTTATTATCCATTAGTTTATAAATGAAAATTCTTCTATTATTTTATGAATCTTAAAATAGGAAATACTAGGATGAGAAGTACATAATGAAGGTCCGAGAACATTGCATATATAATCTAGATTTTTCCTATACTCGTATAACACCAAAACAAAATGAAATTGACTTTCGGGGAGTCCTTAGTTATCATGTTAAAGATCTAGAACAGATCAAGGAAGCTACTAGAGGATTTTTGGAACAGGATGATGTCAACATTTTTTTATTTTTCCAAGTTCAGCGTCACATCGATCTTGTGCTCAATGATGTAAGTGAGGATGAGATTCTCACGCAACGACCAATAACCATTAATCGATTGAAATTGATACTTCGGAAAGAACTTCAAGATATCGGTCTTGAACTCGTAGACTTCAGGAGAATATCACTGTGGAGTCATGGGGCTGCTGACCGAGGAATACAATTATGACACCTAAAATCCTGATAAGATAATTCTAAAAAAAGCAAGTTTCTGTAGCCTGCGGATCAACGTTCAAGAAAGGTGAGTTATCAAACTGTTACATAGTGAGAATTGATTTATATGCCCTTGATTGTGATATTAGGTCTACCAGCTACAGGAAAAAGCTATTTAGCTAGAGAATTAATTAAATCATTATCTAATCCCCCTATTTACTTAAATACTGATCAAATTCGTCGAGCTCTTTTTGATTTCTCTCATCATCAATATTTACCCTTTGGAAACAAATTATATACTCAAGAAAAACGTGATCTCGTTTATAACGCATTATATATGGTCGTGGAAATTTTACTTGGTCAAAAACTCTCTTTATTGGTGGATGGCACCTTTTATTCTCAAGCAAAAAGACAACCCCTTATTCAAATATGCCAAAAATTGAATCAGAAGTATTATATCATCAAAACAACGTGTTCAGAAGATCTGGTCAAACAACGTATCCAAGAACGAAAATCTCAAAATAACAACGCAAGCGATGCCGATTTTAACATCTATCTGGAAATTAAGGAAAGATTTGAGAAAATAAATATCCCATATTTAGAGATTGATACAGGTAAAGAACTACCAATCTTTCTTAAGGAAGTGATCCAATATATTGCCAACATTTGATCCTAAGATGCTTAAAACTGCTGCTGCATATGAACATCCTATTGAATCAATAGAAATACGAGAAACTCATATTTCATGGGTTTATTTGACGGGTTCTTTCGCTTATAAGATCAAAAAAGCTGTTAAGTTTGGAGATATTCTTGATTTTTCAACGTTAGAACTCCGGAAAAAATATTGTCATCAAGAAATTGAACTAAATAGTCGATTTTCTCCTGATATTTACATTGAAGTCTTTACAGTTAACTCTAAGGGGAAAATCAACCGTCCAGGGGAAATTATTGAATATGGGGTAAAAATGAATCAATTACCTGAAAAATATCTTATGAAGAATATTTTGATGGAGAAAGGTGTATCTACCTTTGCTATTGAAAAAATTGCAGCTGAATTAGCAAAATTTCATGAGAATACCAAAAAAGTTCCTGAAAGAGGGAAATTGAAGTATATTTGGGAAAAATGGGATGAAAACTTTCGAACTACCTCTCAATTTCGGACTGAAAGTGAGGAGTTTCAAGAGCAAATCTTTGGATTTATGCGAGGAAACCAGGGGTTATTTCAAGAGCGTATTAATGACAACCGTATAACAGATAATCATGGGGATCTCTGTAGCAATAACATTTTCATTCTTCCAAACAATGAGATAAAAATATTCGACTGTATTGAGTTCAATCCTCTCTTGCGATATGGGGATCTCTGTGAGGATGTTGGCTTTCTGGCCATGGACCTCGATTTTTGGGGTGAACGAAAATTATCAAAGCTATTTGTTGAAAAATACGTTGATTACAGTAGAGATGAATTATTACCAGAGATCATAGATTTCTTTAAATGTTATCGAGCATATGTTCGAGGAAAAGTTTATGGATTTCAAGGTATGAATGAACCCGACACTCAGAAAAAAGAGGATTTAGTTGCTCTTTCAAATAGATATTATGATTTAGCAAAATCATATATCCCGAATTTCATTTCTTAGTATTATCAAATCTGATAGGCTTTTAGTTCTCTTTCCGGGTTGTTTTCACTTCAAAAGCTCTTAGAGATACCTGTTCTAAACTAGGTGAGTATTGTTGGTTCTCTCGAGTCTCAACTGCATAAGATGCTAAAGCAGAACCAAGCTTCGCGGCCTCTTCAATTGGCTTCTTCAGAGAAACACCATAAATAACACCAGCACGGAATGCATCATACCAAAAGTCATGAGATAAAACTTCCCCTGCTGGGCCTTCAGATACTTTCACTTTAAATTCTTTAGAGAAGATAATAATTCTTGATCGATCAACCAGTGATATAATATATTTCAACCGTTGCGAATTTACTAAAATGTCAGGACATTTTTGTTTCATCCGTTCTTCAATCAGTTTCAATTCATCTTCTGTGCAAATTAAAACCGATATCTTGTCGAAAATTTGTGTTAATCGCCACTTTGTTAATTCCTGAATATTAGTGTCAGGTGAATAGATTACTGGGAGTCTTTTATTCAGATCAAAGACTCTAGAAATAAATTTCGCATCAGCCTCAACCTTTCCTGTTCCAATAAACACAGCATTCAGTGCTTGAAATTCATTTGGTTCAAGCTGATCTTCTATATCTCGTTCTGCAAAGAAATGATAAGAATTTTCTTGAAAAATTTGCAAGTTTCTGTTCTGATCGTCTTTAATCTCATATAAGCAAGCAGTTTCTTTTTCTGGATGAATAAATGGTCTCACATCAATTCCAAGTCTTTCCAGATGAGGACGATGAAACCAATTAAAATCATACCCAACCTGAGACACAATGATTGGATATGACCCTAAAATTGCTAAACCATAAGCAATATTTGCACCCATTCCGTTAAGTACTCTCTTAACATCAGATGCACTGGTAGTAGGTTCTTTCTCCTCTTCAGAAGTTATTAAAACAAAATTATCAGAAATTAAAAAATTTAAATGATAATAGACTTTCCCTACTACAAGAATTCTGTTTTCCAAAAGCCCACATCCTTCAGATGGTAGCAAAAAAGGTTCTAATTCCCACTTCTCATAACCGCGACCGAAGTATAACCGACCACTGAGCTCCTAGAGCCACAAGTCAATCCACTGGTTGAATAATTCAACAATTTAGCTGATTTAGCTCCCAACTTTTCTGTGAACGAAAGAAGAACTTTTACAGGCCCCACACCACACATAGATATGTTATTTTCCCGTACAGCATCTTCTAATGCTTCAGGATCGCGATTTAACATTGGGGTCAAAGCTAATTGATCAAGAGAAGTAACTTCATCATGATTTAACAAGGGAAAATAATTACCATGAGTCATATCCGAACTAGCTATTGCGATTGATGAATCTTCAATCCCTTCTTCCTTTACCATTTCAGCTAGATAATACCCAAAAACCTGGGTGATGTTGGTTGGGAGGCGATCAATACCTATTGGAGCAATCTTTAAATCAGAAAAAATGTTTTGAAGAAAAGGGATCTGTAATTCAATCGAGTGTTCATTCACATGAGCAGAGTCATCAAAATCTAATATTTGGGCAACTTGATCTGTTAATTGATTTTTATTGTTTACTATTCTATTTAATAAAGACATATTCACAGGAACTTGACCAAGAGGTGTCTCCCAAGCATCGAATGAGGCTACAGATATTTCTGGTCCATAAGGTGTGTGTTTAGTGCCAAGTATGATAACTGTATCGATTTCCTTTCGATCTTCAGCTAGTGCTATAAAACCATGAGCAGCTGTTGGTGCGGAACACGCGTATCCTGCGTGGGGAGAAACTAGTCCTAGGATATTTCTAATATTTTTTCTTTGATCTAATGCCAGGGGTTTTCTACCTGGTCCTATTTTATGCAGGTACATTGCATTGATTTCATTAATTAACCGATCTTTCTGACCAGAATACCAGCTTCCCGCACGAATGGCAGCACGAACTCGCATTTTATTTCCAACTCAAATCTTAATTTCTTAAGAAGTAGATTATTGAGATATACTGAGTTAACTAGAACCGATCTTATAATGTTTACCTTCTTGATCGATTCTTTGCCCTTTTCTTTTTAGTTCTTCACAATATGGAAATGTATATCCTTCTTGATTCCATATTGTTGAATTAGTTCTTTGTTCTTCGATTTAAATTTAAAATCTCCAGTATCTTTACGGAGAAAACCAACGTAAAACTCTTTTTGATCTTTTTCTAGCCAAAGATGTACGAAATTTGCATATTGTGGATCTTCCGATGGTTTCACTCGAAAATTACCCAAGCTCTTTCCTGTTTCTGTAATTTCTAAAGAATATTCTACAACAGGTTTTTCAACTTCTTCATCTGGAAACTTCGTTTTGTCCCGTAATTTCTTCTCTTCCTCATTCAAATAAGTAATAGCCAACTTTGTTGCTTCTTGGAGTGCCTCATTAGCTGAAGTTGCATCTTCAACATGTAACTCGTATTCAATCCAAATTTCTTCGGGTTCGAACTGCCTTACTTGAATTTTTCGACTTCTTCCAATACGAGTTGGCATGACTCGCCATTTATCTTTCATAGGTTTCCCACCAATTAAGTTACTAACCTTAGAAAATGCATTTATTTAAGGATTCGTTATTTCCATAGCTATATAACCTATTCGACTTTTATTTTCCCTAATATCTTCTCATGAATCGCTTTGGCTGCTTTTCGGCCAGCTTCCATTGCTAGGATAACTGTAGCAGCTCCAGTAGCCACATCACCCCCTGTGTAAACTCGTTCTCGAGTTGTTTCTCCAGTCTCTTCCTTGTGAACCAGGGTACCCCACCTAGTGGATTCGAGGCCTGGTGTAGTTTGAGCTATCAATTGATTTGGTTTTTGACCAATAGCAATGATTACTGTATCTACAGGAAAAATAAATTCTGTATTAGGAATTGGGATGGGTCTTCTACGGCCAGATGCATCTTTCTCACCTAATTGCATACGTAAACACTTCAAACCAATCACATTCCCTTTTTTATCTCCAAGAATTTCCACTGGGGATGTTAATTCACCTATGACGACACCTTCTTCTTTAGCGTGAATAATCTCCTCCAATCGTGCTGGACACTCCCCTTCAGTACGACGATAAATGATATCAACTTCTCGGGCTCCTAATCGGAGTGAGGTTCTAGCAGCATCCATTGCAACATTACCTGCTCCAATGACCGCAACTTTTTCACCAACTGAAACGGGAGTATCATACTCAGGAAAATCATATCCTTTGAGAAGATTCACACGAGTTAAAAATTCATTAGCAGAATAAACTCCTTTCAAATTCTCTCCAGGTATCTTTAGAAAGTTTGGTGTTCCAGCCCCAGATGCAATATATACAGCATCATATTCGTATTCATTAAGTAGCTCATCAATAGTAATAGTCTTTCCTATGAGAATATCTTTTTCTAATCGGACCCCTAGACTTTGTACATACTCAACTTCCTCTTTAACTACCTGTTTGGGCATTCGAAATTCTGGAATCCCATAAGTCAAAACACCCCCATATTCATGGAGTGCTTCGTACAAAACCACTTCGTGCCCAAAATTAGCTAATTCAGCTGCACAAGTCAAACCCGAAGGACCCGATCCAATAATCGCAACTTTGGATTGTAATTTTTCGGAAGGTACAATTTCAGGACGTTTTCCGTGATCTGCAACAAATCTTTCTAGTCCACCAATACTAATCGCATTGGGGTGAATACAAAACTCTTGACACTGGTTTTCTTGAGGACATACTCGTCCTGTTATGGCGGGCAAACTATTAGTTGAGAGAATTATTTCTTTCGCAGAATCAATATCTCCTTCTTTCAATTTCAGGATAAATTCAGGTATTCGTACATTTACGGGACAGCCCTTTATACAGCGTGGATGTTTGCATTGTAAACAACGAGACGCTTCCTCTACCGCCTCATCTTCAGTAAAACCCAAAGCAACTTCTTCAAAGTTTCGAATGCGTTCACCTGATTCTTGAATTTGCATTCGAACTCTTTGTTTCTTTGTTCTTTTTCGTTTAGCCATTGTCTATGTTCCTTCTAGGATTTCTCTCGAGCCATTTTACCACTGGAAATACGCTCCTCGTAAAGATAAGCCCGTGATCTAAGTGTCAATTCTTCAAAATCTACCTTTAGTCCATCGAAATTGGGGCCGTCAACACAGGCGAACTTAACCTCGCCACCAACAGTCACTCGACAAGCACCACACATTCCAGTACCATCAACCATTATAGGAGCTAGACTAACGGTTGTTGGAATGTTATGTTCCTTGGTGAAAGCACAGGTAAACTTCATCATTGGTATTGGCCCAACTGCGACTACATGATCAAAGTGTCTTCCTTCTTCTACAAAGTGTTTTAAGAGATCAAGCCCAAATCCATGATGTCCTTCTGTTCCATCATCTGTAGCAATATGAAGTTCATCACTAACTTCTCGCATCTCATCTCGGCAAATTAAAAGTGAAGATGTTCTAGCTGAGATGATACTTACCACATAATTACCTATGTCTTTTAACGCCCTGGTCTTAGGCAATACTGGAGCAACACCACACCCACCACCAAGAACAGCAACTGTCCCCCACTTTTTTATTTCCACGGGTTTTCCTAAAGGGCCTAAGAGATCAAGAATATGGTCACCAGCTTGCATAGTTCCCATAAGCTTAGTACTCTTCCCAATCTTTTGAAAGATTAATGTTATCGTCCCTTTTTTCTTATCACTATCAGCTATAGTTAAAGGAATTCTTTCTCCATGTTGAGCCACTCTAAGAATCACAAATTGTCCAGGTTGAGTTTTTTTTGCAATTAAAGGTGCCTTCACAACCCATCTAACTATTTCGGGAGATAAATCTTCCTTTTCGATGATAATGCATCTACCTTCAGTGAATCTTTCAACTTGGATAGATGGCTCTTTCTTTTCTTCTACAAGTCTTTTTTCTTCAAGCTGGGTAAGATACCGCGAAATACCTTCTGCAGCCTTAATGCCTTCTGCAGCTCCAACCCCGACTATTGAATCCCCTCTTGTGGCACTCCCTACGGCGTATACCCCCTGAATGTTTGTATCTTGATTAGCTGATTGTACGATTATTCTACCTTGAGGAGTAGTTGTTAATCCTGCATCTTGAAATAATTCACGGTTTGTATTCTTACTACTAAGTATTAAAACCATTTCTGTGAGAATAGAGAACTGTTTTCCATCTCCACTTTTCAAACGTGTCTTTGTTAACTTCTCTGTGCCTTCAAAATATAATGCTTCATGGGAATAAAGAACTTCAACAAAACTTTCATTTAATTTTCTCATAAGAGCAGGATGAGCATCAAACGAATCTCGAGAAGTAATCAGGTAGACGTGTGCTCCCATGGCATCATAATGAAGGGCATTCCGAACAGCCCACGAAGTATGTCCTATAATAGCAACATTTTTATCTGTATAATCTCCATCAGGAAGGGAATAAAATACCCCTTTACCTTTAAATTTCCCCTCTCCTGGAATGTCAAGTTTTTTTGGCTGGAGTCCCGTAGCAATAAGTACAGCTCTACATCCATACTTGAATTCTTCAGTAAAGAATTCTCCTCGTGTAACTTGGGTATAAACACGTTTTATGGGATCTTTTAAGTCAAGTCTACTCACTTTTTCTGCATAATTTATTGTTGCATGATATTTTGCTTGCTTGGCCATTTTATCTAAGAGCTCTTGCCGAGTTATGCTGAAAAACCCTGGGTAACCGTCTACAGCCATACTACCTGCAGTAGCGATTCCAGAACGCGCTTCGAGAACAAGAACGTGGAGACCTAGTTCTGCGGCCCGAATAGCCCCAGAAAGACCTGCTGGCCCACCTCCTACAACAACGAGATCCCATATCTCCGAACTCAAAATATTCTTCTCCGTATATTTCCGAGTTATTTCAGGTTTTATTTCGATTAAAGTGAGGAACTGAGGATATACTAAAAAATTGTGTTTCTTGGAAAGACTTTTCTCTGATTTTAAATCTAAATACTTTTACTCTCATTAAATGAGATTTTTATCTAATTTTGATGTCTAGAGGAGCTTCTTCTCTATTTCAGTATTGAATTTTAATAGGAAAACCAGAAATCTTCAATAAGATCGCTTAAAGTCAATATATAACTGATAGACAATTAAGAAATGATTTGCGTGTCATTTGCGAAAACTTTTGAAGGTGAGGTGAGTATACGTCCTCATCTGTAAACTTTTCTAAAAAGATTTATTCTCTTCAATAAACTGTACTTGTAAGGAGAAACGATGAATATCGATCCCTTCTTCGAAACCAAGATCATAACATCACCTAAAAAGCATGCTTTTGACTCAAAAGTAGGTTTAATAGGGTTCTTTTTATGTTCTTTTGATACTACTCATGGATTACGGATCCTCTTCTCGTATCCAGCAAGATTACAGGATGATAAAAATGAGATTAATATTCTGAAGACGCATTGTGTATGGAAAATAGAAAATGTACCTCTCCGTATTGACCTGAAATTCTCCGAATTTGTGTATTCAGCGTTTCAACTTCAAACAACACAAGAAAGCTCTCTAAAGAAAGATACAATCTATGGTATAGTGATTAAAAATTGGAAAGATACTAATCCTATTCCTAATGAGACTTTTCTCAATTTCAAGACTACATTAGAAGATAAAATCGGTTCAAATCTTGATTTATTGTACGCTCGTGAAAAACTAGAATCAAATCCCATTAGAAAGAGGGAGTACAAAGAGCTTCTAAAACAAACAACAAAGGTCGAAAAAGAGCTTGAATCTATATGGAGGAATTTTTCCAACCGCGTTAGCGAGAAAATAAGTACTCCTACAACGGAGATAATTCCTAGTCCAGTTAATTCATCAATGACTCCATTAGAGACGACTCTTTGCGCTCATGATTTGTTTAAACAGAGAATTACGATGAGAATTTTACCATCGGAAGAAACTGGTGGATTAATGGTAATTTTAATTAACCAAAGCGAACATTTGAGGGATATCCTAATTCAAATCTCAAAAAGAACTGAATTTTTTAGTGAACCTATTTGGGAGCAAGAACTTGAAGAATGGCCCTTAAAGGAGGATTTGATTTTAGAATTTCCTAGATCTGATACAACTGAAAACTATCTCATCAAAATCAGCAGCAAAAGAACAACAATAGATATCAAATCTCTTGAGGTTGGTACTGCTACAGTTAGCTAGGTTATACATTCTCTTTACAGGTAAGATCATTAAAATCAAGAAAATTGATAAACTAAAGATTAACAAGGTAGTAACACATTTTAGCTTCCTAAAAAAAGAGGTATCAACTTATCTGAGTCTCTGAAAACCATTAAAATATGCTTTAATCTCAAAAAAAAGGAGAATAGTCTAGTTATGAGTCATGGGGATCATTCCCTTCCTACTGATCTTGACCAATCAATCACAGATAATTCTTATGGATTTTTTCTTTACTTCTTTGACGAAGTAAAAGGACATGTCCCACTTTTTGCGTATCCTCAAGAATTATTAAAAAATAAGCAGGAAAAAAAGATCATTTCGATACATAGTATATGGTGGCATCAGGATAAGTTTTTAGAGTCAGAAAAGTTTATCTCCATGGATCTAGAATTGGAGGGGGTTATCTATTGTGCTACACTTATATTATGTCAGACTAGACGAGCTAAAAGACGTTCGGGAATGGACTCTAAGAAATGGCAAGCAGAAAGATTTGTTTTAATTGTGAGAGCTCCATCAACAGTCTCTTTCATCGCTCAAGAAATATTACATGAGTTAAAGACAAGAATACAAGGGTCAATTGGAGAAAATTTATGCATTCTTGTTGAAAATCACCTTAAAAAGCAAGAAAATTTGGACGTTGAAGAATTTCTGAAACAGAAATCTGCTGATATTGAACATGAACTTATAAAATTATGTACTTCGTTAATTCCTAAAATGCCCATAGCTAAACTCGAAGTCCAATTAGAGGAAAATTCCTTAGGAGCAATAGATGAGACAACTACTTCTATTCAAGAACTGCAAATACAAACCAGTAAAAAACCCCAATTACGATTTTCAATACCGACAGGACACAAGAATGATTTTAAAAAGGAAAAAACTGATGTAAAACTAGCTCCAGAACCAAAACGCGTGAGAATCGTAAATATAAAACATTCTGAAGATGAAAAGCTGGTCCAAGTAACAGCACGCAATAGCAGTTCAGATGTGATTGTTAATGCCATTCTGAAAATATATGAATCGCAAGGATTTTTTGGAAAGGACATTCTTGTTTCAAAGATAAAGAAATGGGCACCAAATGAGGAAGTTACCATTGATTTTGAGCCGGCTGATTCAAGTGGAATAATATATTTCCTTAAGATTGAAGATGAAAAAGGGACAATAAGAGTAAAAAGAATTGTAGGCTAGGGTGTTGTAGTGTGTATTCAACTAAAGTTAAGGACCTTATGAAGAAAGAAATAGTGGCTGTGACTGCAGATGACAGTCTCGAAAAAGTCGCTCAATTAATGGCTGAAAATCACATTGGTTCAGTCTTAGTACATCAAGATCATGAACCAATTGGAATTATCACAAAAAGAGACATAATTGAACGAGTTATTTTGAACTGTCAAGATCCTTGTAAAGTAAAAGCAAAGGATGTAGCTACAAAAAACCTTATTACGATTTCTTTAAGAGAAACGATTAAAGATGTCTTAGTGCTGATGTATAAACATAATATCAAAAGAGTTCTTGTTAAAGATCCTGATAATTTTAATTTAGTAGGAATAATTACTACACACGATTTAATTGCTGCATTCAGTTCACTAGAGCCTCTCATATCATCTCTAAAAGAGTTCTCCCCCACAGAGAATGATGATTCTAACACCTAACATATGGATGGAAAATGATGACAGAAATTAACCAAGAAGATGAACAGTTAATTAGTTATCGATTGTCTAAACGAAGATTGCAAGGGAGTAAGGATGCCAAATTTTCCACTTTGAAAAAACAAGTTATTGACACTGGATTATGTAGTGCTTGTGGAGCCTGTGTTGCTTCATGTGTTGAAAACGCGTTAGAGATGATTAATGATCGGCCACACCTAACAGGGAAATGCACTGCTTGTGGGGTCTGCGTTCACCAATGTCCCAAAACAAAAACTACTGTTCCTCAATTAATTGGTAATTTCATTGAAGCTTTTCGGGCAAAAAGTCTGCTTCCAGAAGTTACTGGCCAAGATGGTGGAGTAGTGACTAGTCTCCTGATCTATCTCTTACGTGAGGGTATGATCGATGGAGCTGTGTTAACTAAAAAAGATGAGATTGAATATTGGAAACCAAAACCTATCATTGCTACGAAGGAAGATCAAATACTGTCTTCTTCAGGATCCATATATAGTCAAAGTTCCGCAGTGGGAAAACTTCTTGAAGCAATTAAATCTGGAATGAATTCTATTGCTTTTGTTGGATGTCCATGCAATATTGATGCTGTTAATAAGATGCAGAGTTCTCCATATGGACTTGTCAGACTCTTCATGCGTAGTTCCGTTCTTAAAATAGGTCTTTTCTGTATGGATGCGTTTTCTTATGACAGATTACGCCATTTTGTTGAAGAAGTTGATAAGATCCGCTTAGAAGATATTGAAAAAATGACGATTTCTAAGGGTAAATTCCACATGATACAAGAGAACGGGGAGACTATTAGTCATCCAGTAAAGGAAATGGATAGATTACGAGCAAGCTCCTGCCATTATTGTGTTGACTTCTCAAGTGAAAATGCTGACATTAGTGTTGGTTCAGTAGGAGCTCCAGAGGGATTCAACACTGTGCTTGTACGTACAGGACTAGGATTAGAAATCCTTCAAGATGCTGCTGACAATGGGTATATCGAACTTCAATTAATTACTGAAAAACAACTTAAACCTGTTCTGAGACTTGCCAATCTAAAAAAGGTTCAATTATACACAGTCAATCGACGTCGATCCTTTGCTTTCCAAGTTCCCTCAATTCTACCCACTGACCGCCAGCCCCTTCCATCAAGAGAGCTTTTGGTCGAAAAAGGAGTCAGTGGGGTTAAAAAGCGCAGGATAGTCCGAATCCAAAGTACAAATCTGATAGATGAAGGTCGTAACATCCAGGTAATCTTACAGAATCGCAGTGGAAAGGTTCTAGAACGAGTTCAAGTTCGTATAACTTTACTAGCAGGGGAATTATTTGAGTCACACAACTGGGAGACTACCATTCGTGAATGGTTCCCTGCAGAAGCGCTAGATTTTGAATTTCCACGTTTTGATGACAATAGTGAATATATGGTGAGTTTATCGGATTCTGAAGGAAAGCTACTTACGAAGAAAGTGTCAGTAGCAGAGCTTTTAGCAGAGGCTAAATAGAAGGCCTGATTTATTCTTCTCTACTCGCTTCGATAATCAATTCTGCAAAGACCTTCATATCTTTTAGTAAAGCTTCGATATCTTCTGGCGGGTCAATTGCTGCACCTTCATCTATCATGATGAGTACTGCTAGAACAAAACTAAAGATATGTAATTGTAATTTTTTTGTGTCTGAAATGGCAGAAAAAGAAGCTGAATCACTAGTGAGGAAATTTTCTCGTAGTACATTACAAGAAAGAATATAATCTCGCAAGTCCTCACGAAGCTGGATTCCAGTGGAAAAACCCTTGATACTGTGAGTTATGACATTTCCATTCACATCGCTTACAATGACCTTTGAATTTAGTTTCATGAGGTGTTTTTGGGCATGTTCGACACTATCTCTTAATTGGTCAAAATCTGAAATCAGAATTTGTCTAAATACTTCGCTTAATTCTTCTTGCCGATAAATGGATGTTATAAAGGATTCAGGGTCAATTTCATTGATAAATGGTAGTTCTCTGGCCTTGGTTAAATTCTCTTCCAGCTGTTCCTTTGGATATTCCTCTGTATCATACTTATGATAGAAAATTACCATACGAGGATCTCCCCCATTTTCTTTAATAGCGGCAAAAACCTCCTTAAAATAATTATCTGCCTTCATAAAATCTTCTGGATGATGAAGATCAAGTACAAAGACCAGAATTGTAGTATTTGCTAGAAGTTTTGGTGTTTCTAGGTAGGATTGCCTATATTTTTCTTGTCCACCAAAATCCCAAAGAGATATCTGGAGACCCAAATAATTATGGGACTTGACTTCATACATGACGGTTGGCCCTATGTCTTTAACCTCCATAGGAGCCATTCCACCTAGTGTAGTCGAATAAATCGATGTTTTACCACAACCACTTAGTCCGACAAGCGAAATTTTCATAACGAATTCCTCAATTTGAAAAATGAAATAAAATTAGATCTATAACAACTAATTTAGTTAATAAAACCGTTCACAACCCATAAGGCACAAAGAATTTTAAGTTTTGCTTATTTTATTAAAAATTAGCTGTAATATGAAGTTCAATGAATATGTAAACTTAATAAAACAAGTAAGAAGAAGTCAATAATTGGTTCACAAGCCCAAAAATTTGAATCAATAAGATAATTAGAGAGATTATTCTTTCTTAAAGGAAAATAAAGCCGTGCCACATCGCTTAATATCAAAATACACTAAAGACACACTGCATTTCATTGGTCAACCAATCTTTTTCTTGTTGAAGAAGCAGAGTATGCTCCTTTTCGTTGCTGTAGCTGTAACTGAGTGTGCATTCTCTTCCGCAGCATGGGGGTTACCCTTATACCTTGGTCAATTAGCAGAGGAGGGTGGGCAAACTGAACTACTCGGAATACAGCTTTCAATTATCACCTCTGTATATTTTATCGTGTCTTTATCAACAGCTTCATTTTTTGGATCGTTTAGTGACCGTTTTGGACGGCGTCCGTTTTTAATTCTTGGAACTGCAATAGCAGGAATCTCTTTCCTTATTTTTCCAATTATGTACACTTTCTACTCAGAGAATCCATTCAGCTTCTTCATTCTGGTTATTACTAATGGTATGAAAGGATTAGCGGCCGCAATGATATCTGGGCCAGTGTTAGCAGTATTTGCTGATATTTCACCTGATGAAAACCATGGTGAGACAATGGGGAAATTTTATCTGGCAAAGTCGGCTGGAGGTGCTATTGGATATCCATTTGGATTAATTTCATGGACCATTTTAAAAGAGGGAGCATTCTTCTTCTTTGCAATCGTAATGTTTTTAGCTACATCAATTTATCTGTTTAGGTTCTTTGAACCCCGTAGAGATTTGGCCATTGATGAAAGTGAAACTCTGCTATCAGATTTTAGTCAAATTGTAAAAGATTCAGATATTGACATGAATCCCTTTAAAACAATGATAGAAAGTCTTCAAGATAAACAGTTTCGAAAATTTGCAATTGCATGGTTGGCTTATACCACTTTAATAGGAGCAAGTGCTTTTGTAGCACCCCTTGTAATAATCGAGCTTGTTGACGCGGTAGGAATTCTCATTGCGATAATTGGATTTATTGCTATTTGTATAATGGGAATTCTCCAACCTGTGCTAGGTAAACTTTCGGATAATGTTGGAAGAAAGCCTTTCCTGGTGATTGGAGTGGTTGGAACTAGTATGTTATTAGTAACACTTGCTTCTATTCTTGATTACAAATCCACGAATGGGGATCAAGAATGGGAACTCTCAGAAGTTTCTGATTTATTACGAAACCCCTTCTCATTTACAGAAACAATCTCCTTAAGATTTATTCCTGATTATCCTTTTCAGATCCCACATATCATTCTTGTGTTAATGATAGCAATTTTTGGGCTTAGCGCTTCTGGTTTTGCTTCAGCTGCTTTGGGTTTGATTAGCGATGTGGCTAAATCAGAACATCGAGGACGCGAGATGGGTTTTACTCAATCCCTTATGGCCATGGGAAACATTATAGGGGCTTCCATCGGAGGATATTTTGTTGGTTTGGGGCCTGCGGGAATTATTGGATTATTTCTTTTCTGCTTTGGGCTTAGTTTGATTGCTATAGTCATCATTGTTTTGTTTCTATATGAAACAAGTGGCTTTTACCATTTTACACACAAGCTGGTCTGAGCCGACTATCCCCCCTTGGATACAATTAATCTGAGGTCATAAAAGTGGATTAAAACGTTAATAAAAATCTTTGATCTTTAAATTCTTCCGTAATTTTTTATCAAGAAGCTTGCGATATTTTAATGGATCGTCCATCTCATCATCTTTATAGGTTTTTTCAGGCCGTTGAGGCTGTTGATTTTTCATCTTTTGAGCACAATTACCAGTTGTAATATCCAAAGCTGGAGGACGATAAAAACATACAGCATATTTACATTTATAACCTATGCATTCATCCCCTTCAACCATTCTGCACAAAATCTGTTTTTTTCCACGCATATGTTTTATCTGTAGGAATTTTTCGCTACAACGAAATGATTTACATGTGGTTTCACACAAAATATCCCTTTTTTTGTGTTGCTGCAAAAATTAACCGCTCCAAAATTAGCATAAAAAAGAAAAGTGTCTTGAGGTTTTTTCACACATATATCATTTTTGACTAACAGATTTTCCCCTTGTATGAAACACACCTAATTTAATATTTATATGTTTTGCTAGAAAGGTAATTTGTAAGCTTAATGGAAATTAAGAATATTGGGATGCTTGTTGGTTGAATCGATGAATTTCCGGTGATATAAAATCAACAAGAAATTTACTTCTGATAGAGTATATAGAAAAAGATATATTTTCAGAATTAGATGTGAGATTAGAGAGGTAATCCCCCGTGAGCCACTACTTGAAACAGCTGAAAACACAGAGTGCTCGGAAAATAATCCTACTAGGACTGTCACAGGCTGGAAAAACGTCGATTAGAGATGTTGTTTTTGAAGGAAAGGCCCCTGAAGAGACTCAGAATTATGCGGCGACTTTAAATTACGAACGACAGATTGAACAAGTCGCAGATGAACCGATCACCGTTATGGACCTCGGTGGCCAGGAAGTTTTTCTGAAGCGCTTCTTAAGCAGCATGAGTTCGTTCATCTTTAGTAATGTAGCTGTATTAGTCTTTATCTGTGATATTGCTACTCCAGAGAAGTTCCCCGCTTCTTTAAAAGCATTTGTTGAAGGTGTCGGCAGGCTAGAAGAGATGTCAGATGTCCAACCTGCAATTTATGTACTTTTACACAAGACTGATCTTTTGCCCGATCTTACACAAAGAGCGGAAAGAATGGAGTTCCTAATGGAGATGTTTCAAGATTCAGCGCCAGCAAAAAGTATTACATTCTTACAAACATCAATATATGACAATTCGATTCATGAGGCGTTTAAACGGATTACTGCAGAGGCAAGTGAAGTCATACCTGAAGCTGAAACCGTTGAAAAAGAAGAAGATTTACAGGCAATTAAACAGAGGCTTCGACTTCGACCAATTCAACAAGTTCTCCACACTCTTAAGTTTATGAATCGTCTAGACGAAGTCATTTTGATGTCTTTGGAGGATCCTAATTTCAAAGTGAACGCCTCGGATTTAGAAGTAAACGAAATTCAACATATTTTAACACTTTTAGATAAATCAAATGATCTAAAATTAATTACCGGTTCAAAATCTGAATTAAAACGACTTGGATCAGTAATGATGTACAAATCAAAATTACCACCACATCACTTACTTATTCTAATCTCCAGTGATGAGAAATCAATGTTAGAAACACGCAATCTTCAAGAAATTGAAGAGACAATCAATTTACTGTCAAACCAACTTGAAACTATGCTTAAAACGCCAATTTAGAGGAGTCATCTTGCGGCAAAACCTTATCGCATTTTCAGGAATGTCACATTCTGGAAAAGATCTTCTCTTCAACCAGATAATGAGACTTGGAAGATCGGATCCGGATCTTAATATATTCCAGAATGTCGTTTATTATGATTGGTTAAGCCCATCTCGTATCAAGAAAGAAGACTCTGACTATATCACAAATCTAGTTCCTCCTATTCGTGAAAAAATTCTAATGAAAATAAATACCTTAGTCTACATCCATGATATTTCCTATCAATTATTAGATGAAGTCGCAACTGACTTTCAGAAAATTACTGCAGAGATCACTGACGTAAATAAGAATTATCAGGTCATTTTGCTTCTAAATCGAGGACACTTAATTACTAACGAAACAGAACGAACCCGAATAAAGAATGAAGTAGTTACTCGTTTTCAGCAATTTTACCCCCGTGATATCCCTTCATACATTGTTTCTCTTAAAGGACCAGATGAACAGAGGTTAACTAACCTAATCTTCACCCAATTAATTAACAAAGCCTCTAATTTCATTGAAACTCGTCAAGATCTAGCTTCAGAAGCACTTCTAACTATAGATCAAGAAAAACAACGTAAGATTCGTGGCTTTATAAAAGACAAAATGATTGCTTTTGGATTTGCAGGAGCATTCCTATTATCTTCGAACCATAAAATCCTTCAAGCAGTAGGGAAGACCCAAAGCTGGGAGGAAAAAGTCGGTCCCCAACTTATTAGAATGTTGGATCAATCTGAAGCGTTTGATACTGCTCCAAAAGCTAAAACCAATATTCTTAGAATTGAAGATTTTTTAATGATAACTCAATCGGTTGATATAGGAATAAAATTGATATTTATTGGAATAGAATCAGCATTTAAGTTCAATGCTGAAGCTTATACCACTATTGAAAAAGAATGTCGCGAGATCTCTACTAAAATTACTTCATGGCTAAAGTAAGGTGAATAACTTGAAAAGGAGACACTTAAGATGATTTCTGGATTAATTGTAACGACTATGACCGATATGGGACCATTTCCACTTTTAAATCTCTCTCCAATAGGGGAAGACACTACGGTTAAGTTAAGTGTTATTGGGATGACTATTCTTTCAATGGGCGCAGGAACAGTAGCGGAGAAACAACATTATCGGTTACATGGATCTATTCCAATTCCTGATTCTCCCAACCTAGAAGCTTTAGCAATGTCATTTACTGTTGCCCCCACTCAGACAGATGATATACGAATTGATCAACATGGTCGTGAATCCACTATTTGGTTGTTATTTAACTCTAAAGACCGTGATCGGATTTTTCTTCAACATGCTACTATTGAAAAAGCGTTAAAAGAGGAAATTCAGACAATCTATATTGAGGATAACCTCACTGACCCTACTATCATGGAGCGAATCTTAAAACGTATTAAAGAAATTTCAAGCGTAGATATTCCTGTTGAACCAGAGAAACCTTACTATATTCCTGAAAGGGGTGGTTTGGAATTCTTTACCATTAATGCTGAAGGGGAATTAATCACTTTAAAACCTAGTGATGATTTCACCATTCATCCAATATTAATCATAATCAATGGAGTAATAAAACGAATACTCCTAATAAAACTCAACGATTCCGCTCCTCAGCGACTCATGTTTCTAGCTGGACGCACTGCTACGAATTTAAATTCAAACAGGTTTAAAAACGAATTTACAATTCGAGATGTAACGGATCCAATCGAACGTGAGATGATCCTTGAAAAAATCGGAACCATTCAAAAAATTGGCGTTTAAATGAGGTCCACGAAGTATGTCCTATCTAGCAAGAAAGAAAACAAGTAAAATTCTGATTCTAGGGCTAGCCAAATCAGGAAAGTCGACAATCATCCGTGTAGTAACTGAGGGGAAGATCCCTTCGAAAGACGACAGTTATCATGCTACTATTGATTATGAACGAAAGCAAAAAGTCATTGCAGGAACTGAACTCACCATTTTTGATTTAGGAGGCCAAACTGCATTCTTAGATCGGTTCACAGGAGAATTATCAGAATTTATTTTTAGTGGTGTGAAATCTCTTGTGTTTGTTGTTGATTCAATTGAAATAAAGGATATCTCGCGGGCGAAATATTATTTAGATCTGTCTTTAAAGAAATTAAAACAATTTAGTCCTGAGGCTACTATCTTCATTTTTCAGCATAAAACGGATCTTATCCCAAGGAAGCTTAAAGATGAAGTTAGAAAAACAATTAATGATTATCTTTCCTCTGGTGTAACCCAGAGCACAAAGTATTTTTCAACATCTGTTTTTGACGACTCTATTTTTCGAGCGATGGGAGACGTGTACGCAGAAGCCAGTGGTGCCCGTAAAACTCTCAGACCTCTTTTAGAAACTTTTATTCGCCACAATGGTGCTGATATGGCTCAGATATTTACAAAAGAGGGGGCTCCTCTTACAAAAGTAAATAATGTTTCTAGATTTGACCATATAACACTTTCTGAGGTTAAGGAGTTCTTCGACGCGGTGGTTGAACGATTGTCTGCTTCAGAAAACCAAAAATCTACATCAATTTTAATTGAGTCAGACCGTCGTGTGTTTATCATAAGATTCATGGAAAGTGGTCTCGCCTTGTTCTTTGGATTCCCGAAAGATCTTCTTAGAGAGAAAAATGAGCAAATCCCTTCCCTTTATAATAAAGTCCTTGCTTTTAGTTCCCAGCTAAAAAGCATGATAGAGTCCTGAATTTCTTTAAAACCCATTTGATGCTTTTCATTGCAGTTATAAAGGAATGAAATTTCTGGAATCAAAGGTGAACCAATAATTCTATTGGTAATTTGCGGTAGAATGTATCTATAACCCTATTATATTCTGATCAACCCTATTGTTTTAGAATGAACTGTAAGATGATCCAGTTAATTTTCGAAAGAAAAGAACCGTTTCACTTCTCATTTGATCGTGATGCTCAGATAGAAACAATTTTAAAAATTGGACGTGTAAAACAAATTAGTATTGATTTTCTTTATGATATATGCCATCAACCAGATCATTCTAGTCAGATCTACTGGCGAGAAGTTCCAATAGTCCAAATCAATTGTTCTAGAGAACAGTGTGTTTTTAAAATCCTCTGTAATACACAGGACATCTTATTCCGTCTAATTCAACCTGTTATTCAACATACAAGTCTAAGATATATTGCTTTACTAGCTGATCTTATTTTACCAGGTTGGGTTAAGCCTCTGGAGCTAATTATGGTTCTAAACCGTGTTGGAAAATTGTTCTTAATCCCAACAGAAACCGCATTATCACAATTTGAGTTCGCCAAAATAAGAAAATATTGGAAAATACAGGTTGAGAAGTACTTAAGATCAAAAAACGATCTTAGATTACTTGATATTATTGCCCCAGAATCCTTTCCAAACAATGAATTCCGGGTTTCCATTTAATGGATAGATTATCATAATTGGTAATATCTTAATTTATTTAATCCTCACATCTTATCTACTATATCCAGAGCAAATATTTGGTCAAATCCATAATTATCTACGTGGTAATTGGAATGAATCACATATTATTACTTATGATAGATGTTCGCATCAAAGGATTTATCAATCCTCACTTTGAGAGGAGAACTTGAAATTCATATGTTTACCAATATTAAATTCGAGTCCTATTCACAAATTGATGAAGTCATTAATCACCTCTTTACCGTAACAGCTATTTCTTACAAACCATTACCCCAAACAAATAGGCAAGTCAGTAGCCCCCTACAGATTGATGTTGTTCCTGCCTATGAAATCCTCAGACGAAGTGATTTAACTTCAAACATGCAGATAGTTAACCAAGAACTTAAGAATCTTGGTTTTATTCCCCTTCTCCGTCCTCATCCTACTCAAGAATCACGAGCCATGTTATATATTTTCCCTCTTAGTAAGAGGATGCAGGAAACAGGACAAAAACTAACTACTCCACTCATTCTCTTTGGTCTTACTGTTTTATCTGTGTTCTTCGTAGGATTCACGAGCTGGGATGTATTAAGGAAAATTAAACCAGACCTTAATCCGATCGTGACAAGTATGTTGTATGCCATTGGTTTGATTGGGATAGTGGGCATTCATGAATTGGGCCATATGTTTGCATCGAGAATTCATGGTATTAAGGCAAGTTGGCCATATTTTCTCCCCTTCCCTTTTGGTTATGGAACCTTCGGAGCTTTTATTTCACAAAAAACCCCTATTAAATCCAGAAACGATTTATTTGATGTCGGACTTGCAGGACCAATCTTTGGATTTGTAGCTTCTATTTTTTTTACTGTTATAGGATTAATGATCTCGTTCGCTGTTGAAAACTCGGCCGTTCCTGCAGATATATTTAATCCTCTTAACCCTATAGATTTTAGATTAGTTAGTGACACACGATTCCGAATTCTCTTATTTGAAACTCTTGCATTAATTATTATACCGAATACAGGACCGAGCACAGAAATCTTTCTCCATCCTCTTGCTATTGCTGGTTACATTGGCTTATTGTTAACAGGCTTAAATCTCATCCCCGTTGGACAACTCGATGGTGGACACGTTGCGAGAAGTCTATTCTCTGAAAATAATCACCGGATATTGACTTATATTAGTGCAGCACTAATGACGCTCTTAGGATTTTGGTTTTTTGCGATTCTTATCCTTCTAATGTATTCAAGGACGGGACATGCGGGCCCTTTAGACGATCTGTCTTCAATTACAACAAGTAGAAAGATTATTGCTGCCGTTTCTATTATTTTGGCAATACTATGCTTACCGATTCCAGCAGAAATTTTTAATCTAATATTCCCTTTCTTTAGCTAGAGGACCTGAATGTAATATCACGGTCATAAATCATAATAATAGGCTTCAATTTTTCGTTGTTCGCGATCTAAACGACTCCCTGGTTTATTTAAGCGAGCACGACCTGTTTCGGGATCACGTCTGAATGTTATATTCACTCTTTGTAAAAAACGATTGAGCCCCGCTCTTTTGGAAAGGGGACCTATTGTTCTTCCAGAATACCCAGGTTCCCCCTCGAATAATAGTATTATATCAGCTAAGGCTTCAGCAATTTGTATATCATGCTCTATGGCAATGCAAGCTGCTCTATTTTTAGATACAATATGACGAATCACTCGTGTGGCATTCAATCGTTCTTCAACATCTAAGAACGCACTTCCTTCATCAATAATATATAAATCAGCCTTCTTCCCTAAACAACCTGCTAAAAAGCATCGTTGTAATTCCCCCCCACTCAATGAACTTATTGGTTTTTCTAATAAATGTGAAATGGAAAAAGGTTTGAGAATATAGAGTTTATATTCTTTAGAGTCAATGTAAGTATTTGAGTAGCGTGTTAGAAAGTCACGTACCGTCCCTTGAAATTTTCGATGTAAAAATTGGGGTTTATAAGAAACTTTGGCTGTTGTCAAGGTGTTAAACAAATATTGAGCAAATGTAGTTTTTCCCAATCCATTTTCTCCTAGCACCCCAAGTATCCCTCCAAAATGAATGATTCCTTCGTTGGCAGTTAACGTAAACGTCCCCAATTGCTTAGTGAATGAAGAATACTCTATTCCAGGAATATCTTTCCATTGTCGTTCTTTAACAACTCGGGTAAAAATAATCTCCTTTCCACGAATCCGAATGTTCTCATCTTTTAATCTCCCGAGCAAGAAATTATTTATCCCTTTTTTTACTGTGTAAGCTAATCGAGACATGACTCCAAATTTATGTGGCTCACCATAAAATATGTAGATTACATCACTTTGGAAATCGTGAATGGCAATATCATGTTCCGCGATAAAAACCACTCTTCCTTTGTTAGCCATCCTATGAAAGATCTCAGCCATCTTTATTCGCTGACGAAAATCAAGAAAAGTGCATGGCTCATCGATTAGATACATATCTGCATTTTGCAGAAGCACAATACCTATTGCAAGTCGCTGTAATTCCCCTCCAGATAATTCTGATGGAATCCGGTCCAGAATAGGTTCCAATTCCATCAGCTTAGTTACTGCTGCTTTTGAAAACGAACCTTCTTGGTGATTGGACGAGATAATCTCTCGAACTGATTCTTTTCTTATGAGAAGCTCTGTAAATACCTGGGGTTTGTATGCAATAGACAACCTTTTAGAAGCTAGATCATCGAGAAATTGACGGAAACTGGCGACTGATAATTGGTCTGAAAAATTCTGAAACCCCCTTTCTGGATTGTGAAAATTTCCTCCGTTTGGGAGTTTTCTTCCTGCTAAGATTTCAAGTATGGTGGATTTACCAATACCATTTACACCTAGCAATCCAATGACTTTTCCAGGACTGATCTGTGGAACTCCAAAAAAACGAAACCCATTTTCACCATAACAGTGAACTTGAAGTCCTGCAGTATCAGTACTGGGAAGATTAACAACACTGATTGCCCCTGGAAAACATTTATTTATACAAACGCCACAGGTTCCCTTTTTAGCCATTAAACATTTACTATTATTAATGATAGGCTTTCCTGTGGCCTTGCGAATCGTAATAACGTTTTTAATCCCCTTATTTACAAGAGGGCAATACTTGAGACAGGCGTATCCACAGAGATCAGGCTTGCATTTGTCGAAATTAAGATTGATTATCCTAATAATAAACCACTCTGCCTGACAGGATCTCGAACTTCTTAATTAATTTGCCAGAAAAATTGGCAGTTGAATATTCTTGCTAATTCTTCATAAAATAATTCCGCGTAAAAATAAGATCACTTTACTTTTCTCGAATTAACCAACAAAATGATTCAACAAGCTTAAAAAAATCTGCTTTGTCAGTAAGAATACACTGTCTTATCATCACTAGATGAATAACCCTTTGAGAGTATACACCTACGAACGTTTTAAGACAGTAACCAAAGTAGATCTCAATATTTCTGGAACCACAATCAAATACAATAGAAAACATGGAGACTAATGATTCAATGGAACCAATTGCCCACCTAGAATGGACACTGGGTATCGGTTTAATCTGCTTATCTATATTAAATACAACAATTGACGCATTGGGACTTTTCTTATTGTGTATCGGATCAGTATTTCCAGACATTTTTGATTGGGCTTTATTTAGTGGAAAACGGTTCATTCGTGGCCATCGTGAATTATCTCACACAATCTTCTTTATCCTTAGTCTTATTGTCATCAGTTGGATGTTTCCCGTCTTAGGTTTCTTAACCTTAGGATCTTTTCTCCATATTGTAGAAGATATTGTGTCAGGTGGTAATCCTGTTTATCTCTTCTCCCCTATAACTCATCGAGGTAGTATTTTAATTCTCAGTAAAGAGCAATCTATTAGAATTGGAGCCTGGTTTAGAAAAATAATCAAAGGATCATATACTGGTTCTGAAAACATAGGTGATGAGCTCTCATGGCTCTGGTTCCTCACCATTTTGGGATCATGGATTTTACTGATTGGAATATTTCTTTATTTTAGTAATATGTTATGAAAAAGTGATTTGAGATAATGGAAGCTTTAAAACATTCTGAATGGACTTTAGGAGTAATATTTTTTTGGTTTGCTTTCCATAACGCTCAACTTACAGCAACTTGGATATTTATCGTTCTTATTGGCAGCCAACTACCAGATTTTACCTCACTAACCTTAAGAAAATTATCTCTTCCACCTGATTTGGTTCGTAAATTAACTCATGATTACATCATTGTAGTTTTTTTATGGTTACTCATCTTAATTATAGATCCAAGCGCATACTTCTATAACAATCCAGGAATTTGGTTATTAGCAACTGGAATAGCAATTCATTATGGAGTTGACTTGTTCTCTGGATTAGAACCCATCTACATCGGGGGTATTTTCTTTGGGGAGCGAACTGCAGCTATTTATGTAACTGCAGATCATAGAATAGCCATTGGGAAACGAATCGAAAAGTGGGGATCAAATTATTTAATAACTAAAACAGAAAAACCAACCCCAGAATTGGCATGGTTTTGGGTGATGCAATTATCGGGTACCATATTTTGTGGCTTGGGAATGATTTTCTACCTTTTTTAAAGAAATTAAAGATAGATAGGAGTTCTGAGAATGAATATTTTGAATTCATCACTATGTTCTAAAAATGTACCACAAAACTTATAGTAATTAGTGTGTCATAAAATAGAACGGGAATTTACCAGCTGTTCGAAAAAATAGCTTCAATAAAGACATTATTTGGAGGTAAAAAGAATATTCATTTCCCCTCTACCTCCGCTAAAAACGGATAGGGATAATGATCTACCGATATCTTCAGTTTAATAAAGACCTCTCTGATATCAGATATCATTTTGAGGAAAATTGTAGTCTTTATTAGTAGACAATCTTAACACAATATTTCGTGGGAACTTGAACCTCATGCCATTAAAATTATTTATCACAAAAGTAACAAATTATATTTTTTTAACGTACGAGTTAGTGATTGGGAATAGGCGTCTTATCATTCCAACAATGATCGGCCTTATCATCGCATTGACAGTTATCTCGCAAACTGGAGTGTTAGTTGAAGCCTACCGACAGGAAATTTTTGAAGAAGTCGTCCTCAAACCACTAGAAGATAATAGATACGATTTGGGAGATGTTAATATTAACATGTGGCAGTGGCGAAGAAAACCTACTGATATTGGTGATTATGAATCATATAACACCCTCATCAACCAATCTATCATGCAAGCCAATTATTCAAGATATGTTTTGGATTATTATTGGTATAGTAGAATTAACAATTATATTTGGGTGAACGAGACTTGGAATGGTTACAGTGAAATGGATACAGAACGTGCTTCTATTTATATTTCTTCTGCAAATGACTTATACACTGCTTTAGAACTAATTCTAACTATTAAAGGACAAGGGCGTCTCCCTAGGGATTCTTCAGAAATTGTTTTTATACGTAATAAAGGGGATCCTTACGATGAGTGGTTTATTGAGAAATCAAAGAAATTCGAAAATGTTACTATCGGTGCAGAAGTGAACATTACTTTAAGTCGCTCACGGCGGGGTGATGAAGGGGGCCCCAATAAAACTGTAACGATAGTAGGGCTTATTGAGTACTCCCCTAATTATGATGATTTGTATATACCTGATAATAGCACATTATTACTTAGAAAATACTTTAATGGATTTGGGTGGGAGTACGGTTTCATTACACAACCAGCTTTTGCTCAGGAAATCATAGAAGACCTTTCTGAAGGTATCGAAGAGATTGAAGTCAGATCTGAAGGTATAATGACGTTAGATAAGACCCATTTTGATGCTTACAATATTAATAAAGAAATTAAAGCTTTACAAACTTTTGTCAATGCCTTAGAATGGCAATTTAAAGGTGAAAGTCGTGATTTTCACATTTATTCCCGAATTCTAAGATATATGCGTTCATATGAAATGCAAGTTTATGGATTACTCATTATACTACTCCTCTTAAGCTTCCCTGTTCTTTGTATTGCTCTTTATCTTGTGGTATATTCGTTTAGTCTTATAAAACGGCAAAAACAAGAACAAATAGGGATTATCAAAACACGAGGCGGTTCGTGGTTTCAAATTCTTATTGTTCTACTTGGAGAAATGCTTCTTTCAACAATTTTAGCTGTAATACTTGGTTTTTTACTCAGTACTTTCCTAGCAGATGTTGTACTGCGTTCAACTAACTATCTTGAATTTCTAGGTCTGCCTGTTCCAATTCGTATTACTATTGATATGGTTCAAAATTTGATTTTGTGGGGTTTAATATTTGCACTGCTCCTTAACTTCCGAAATATCATTCGAATGAGTCGGCAGGAAATAACAGAGACCTTGGAACCAGTTGAAACTAGACCCCCAGTTTGGAAAAGATACTATCTCGATGTTGTGATGTTTTGTATTGGTACCGCTACCTGGGTAATTCTTATGACTCTGATTCGCAGTGGTGGCGATATCTATGGCCCTGCAACCTACATACTGTATATGCTAGTATCCTTATTGGGACTTCCAGCTCCATTCTTTATGTTTTTCGGGACAATTATGGTTATTTCACGATTTTTTCCACTCCTCATGAAAAAGCTAGCAGAAATATTCTGGCGAATAGAAGGAGGTATTAACGCGTTTGCAATTCGAAATATCGTTCGCCATAAACATGCAGCGAATCGTGCTGTGCTTCTTATTACCCTTGCATTGTCATTTTCAATTCTATCATCTTCTTTGGTTTATTCTTTAGACGAAACAGAACATCTTAAATACTATTACAAGATAGGAGCTGATTTGACAATTCCTACAGGTAACTCCTTAAATACTACCATTTTGCAAAGTCTTGAGCAAAATGTTTCTCATTTAGCTAGTATTTCTGGAGTTTATTCGATATGGTCTTACTACTCTTCTAATCATAACTATCGAAATTATCAATTTTTGTTTGTAGATCCCAATACCTATGCAGAAACAGCTTTTGTAGACCCCAGCTTCAAGCTGAGTGACTCATTAAGTGACCTCATGGATGAAATTAATGATAATCAAACAATAATTCTCTATCAAGGAAATCTTGAAGCATACATTTCAAAACCAAAGATTGGAGATAATATTTCTCTTGCTTTTGAGAATTTAACTACGTCTGAATATTTATCATTTCGAGTTGGAGGAACATTCAAATATTGGCCTCAAATGTTTCCTTATGAATGGGATGATCCAAGAGATAATTACTGGATTATAGGTAGTTTGAGAATGTATGATCAATTAAATCAATCAGGTTATTTAGATATTCCTAAAGCGTCCTACCAAGCTAAAATTGACTCGTTAGACAATATTGATATTACCATAGAGAGAATACACAATGTTACGGGGATCACTCCACAGTCTCCTGCTCTTGACTACAGAGAATATAAAACAGGGTTTGGACGCCGCTTTTCGCTTTCAATCCTGAATTCGGATCTAATCGTGTGTATCACAGTCGCGGTGATTGGAGTAATCATGTTTGCTTTCTTCACGTATGTTGAACGCGGAAAAGAGATTGGAGTAGAACGAGCTCTTGGTATGACTCAACTTCAAACAGCTCAATCCTTTTTGGTAGAAGCTGCTACTATTTTGGCTTTTGGTTCGATTATTGGTTACTTCACTGGGGCTTATTTTATGACTATGTTCCTCCAAATCATCCAATTTGGCGAATCAATCCCTCCTATTGTAGTAACTCATCCAACAACATTGTTACTTCAGATAATTCTCGGAATCGGTATCACTGCAGGAATCGGTACTATTGTACCTGCTTATTTGGCCACACGAAAAGATATCAGTCGGATTTTAAAGGTGGAATGAGATTATGGCTTTTCTTGAGTGTCAAGATTTAATAAAATTATATATCGAGGAACAAAGCAAAATTCAAGTGCCTGCTTTGCGGGGAATTGAGCTCGCAGTCAATGAGGGAGATTTAATCGCTATCATTGGTCCCAGTGGTTCAGGGAAAAGTACTTTAGTAAATCTCATAGGGGGAATTGACCGTCCATCGTCAGGAGAAATTATTTTGGGAGAAGATATCGTCACTAAAATGAATTCAAGACAACTGACTCAATATCGACGAAAACGAGTGGGTTTCTTATATCAGCTTCCAGAACGGAATTTAATCTGGAATCTGACTGCTTTGAAGAATGTGATGTTACCAATGAAACTCTCAGGTTCATGGACGTATAGTGAACAGAAACAAAGAGCCATGCAATTGTTAGAAGATGTTGGTTTAGACCGACGGATTCACCATAAACCACCCCAATTATCAGGAGGAGAAGCGCAACGTGCCGGGATTGCAGTTGCCCTAGCCAATGATCCAGATATAGTACTTGCAGATGAACCAACTGGGGAACTAGATAGCGTAACTACTATGAAAATCATAGATTATTTCAAATCCCTTAACAAAAGTCTTGGAAAGACTTTCATTGTGGTTACTCATGATTATAGATTTGCTAACATGACAAAGAAAGCAATGAGAATTCTTGATGGCAGGATAGTTGGATTACATCGAGCAATCGATCCAACAACATCGTTGGCAGCTCGAGAAGAAGTGATTTACGTGGATGACCATGGTAATTTACGACTTCCAGATGAGATCCGACAGCAGGCGGGAATCAAAAACCACATACAAATCGAAATGCGAGAAGGATTTGCCACACTAATTCCTGTTCGAGGTGATACTAGTGACTGAAGGGAAGTTACCAATTATTGAATTAGAAGGTGTGAATCAGAGATATACTCTTGGAGGGCATACTATTGATGCTCTTAACAATATAAACCTGTCAATCTTTAAAGAGGAATTCATCATGGTAATGGGGCCTTCCGGAAGTGGAAAATCTACTCTTATTAATGTAATGGCTGGCCTCGAACGACCTGCTGCAGGTACGGTTCGTATCAATCAAGAAGAATTGTCTACACTTAGTGATCGGGACCTATGCCAACTTCGACGCCACACATTAGGTTTTGTATTCCAATTCTTCAACCTCCATCCTGTTCTAAATGCCCTTGAAAATGTGGAATTACCCATGCTAATTAGTGGACTTAAGCGGAAATATCGGGAACCTCGTGCACTAGAATTATTGAGGTTAGTAAATCTAGAGAATCGAAAAAACCATCAACCTCACGAACTTTCGGGAGGAGAAAAACAACGAGTAGGTATTGCACGGTCTTTAGCAAACGATCCAGAAGTTATTCTAGCGGATGAGCCCACAGGAGATTTAGATTCGGCCATAGGTAACGAAATAATGACCTTATTAAGATCCCTCAATCAGACACATAAAAAAACCATTGTTTGCGTAACTCATGACGAGGAAATGTTAAAAGCTGGAATGCGCCTAATTAAAATGGAAGATGGATACATTATCTCGGATTCCTACCTATAATAACCGTTTTAAGCCGTTTTCAATCAAAAAAAAATTTATTTAACTCCAAAAATAATTTTCTTTGATTAGTACTTTACCTTTCTATTTCGATATCAATTTGAATAGGTAATTTAGGTTCCTATTAAAGCTAGAAATCAGAGAATAAAGCTAAAGCTCTACCATTATAGGTGATTTAAACTCTTGTACTTTTCCAAGATCGCATCATTTACTCTGTTACTGATGATTGCCATAACTGCATGGTCCATGCTAATTCCACCATCAACGATTGAACATGAAAATAGTCAACAATACTCCCAAACCGATTCAAAACCTTTTTTCCAAGCTGAAATAAAAGATAAGAATATCTTTGATCAGAGTACTCCTTCCCCAGTTCCACATGCGGATATTCAAAATGAGGAATTTGATGAATGGAAGATTTTTACAGTTCCTGATGTTTCGACTGATCCACTAGAACATTATGAAATCAATGCGTCCCTGAGAGCAATTGGGCCCCATAACCTGATATATTCAAACTTATCATCAAGTCTCAACCCAACCTTCTTAGACATGAATCATTCTTTTGAAACTTACATTTACCCAATACTCAATGAATTTTATGGTTCTCCTCCCGATATAGATGAGAATTACAGAATAATTCTTTTGGTATTCGACATCAAGGACGATTTAGGAGGAGGACAGTATGTTGCTGGTTTTTTTTATCCTCTTAACCAATATCTCAATAAGGATCTTTCCCCAAGCCAGCGATATAGTAATGAGGCGGAAATCCTCTGTATTGATGGTAAGGAAGGCTATCAAAACTTAGTATATGGTAATTTTGAAACCTTAGCTCATGAATTACAGCATTTAATCCACTTTGGTCACGATAATGACGAGAACATTTGGCTGGATGAAGGAGCATCAATGTTTGCTGAATACCTCATTGGAAAGGATCCCTTTAGCACCTCTACTACATATAAATCCGCATTTAGCTCGAATCCCGATGTTTCATTGACGTATTGGGATTACTACGGTAGCGAAAACCTAGTATTGGCTAATTATGGTGCTTCTTATGCATTTTACCTGTATCTTGCAGAGCAATATGGTGGTTCACAAATTATCCAGAAAATTGTAACTCGCCCCGAAAATGGAATAGATAGTGTGTTACAAGCTCTTAAAAGTGAAGGATATCTAGTAAAATTTAAGGAAGTCTTCCGTAACTGGACAATAGCGAATTTTCTAGACGATACTTCGTTTGCAAACGGAACATATGGATACTACAACATTTCCCTTAGTATGTCAATAGAAGATTCTTATTTTGCATCAGCTCTTCCCCGAACCGAGAATTCCGTTCCTTATTGGGGCACAGATTACATAAGATTTACGTCACGAATGGGCCAACCTTTTTTCTTAGAATTTCAAGGTGAACAGAAATCTAAGTTCCTAGTTACAGCTATTCTGACAAACAATACAACACCACCTCTTAATACTATAGTAATTCCCGTTGACATCTCTCCTGACAGCTTTGGGAACTTTTCAATAGAAGACCATGATGTTTCAGCAGATGAAATCATCTTAACCATTAGCTCGTATACCTCCATTGGCAGTAATGACCATAGTGATGAAGATCCTGGCCCTGCACAAAATTATTGGTTTATGATCAATCCTATGGGGGTAATAATCTCTTCAGGAGAGTTGTCGATCTCCCTTAAAGGCCTCTCTCTCCAGCTTTATGATATAAAGGTATCTGATCAAAAAGGATACTATTGGGAGGAAGCTGATGGAGCAACTTATACGATATTAACAGATTCAGGAAATTCTACTGGAATCAGTGGGAATCTGACTTATAATTCTGAAGTTAACTTCTGGACGTCCGAATCTATTGATATTTCAAGTCTAGCAGAGGAAAACTCTTCGTATCAGGTTAAGTATCATTTTTTTAATTCTACTCATAGTGGTTGCGCTTTCTCTGAACTATTTACAGTCGAATATTCTAATCTTTCTCAATCGTCTAGTGAAAGCACAAGCCCCAAAAATGGTATTCCGATTCCAGGGTTTATGTTAGTAATGACAATCTTGGCCATCACTCTTCTTATTAGGAACCGACAAAGTAAAAGTCCCTAATCTCAATTATTTTGTGAAAACAAGAATTGATTGATGAACGATACTCGGTATGTAGGAAAAGGGGTATCCAAACACATGCAATGCTTTATCTGGTGAATACCAGATTATTTCCTCTTCAAAAGAATATCCAATCTCTAATAGTACTTTTGCTAACAGTGAAGATAAGAGTAAATATTTCCCCACCTTTCGAACTTGTCCTGTTCTCGTTTCCTTGATAGTTCGATACATATTACCAATGAAAACTATTAAGTATTTTCCATCAATGAGCTTAAGATAACAGTGATTAAAAACAGTTTTTAACAATTCAAGCCATTCATCAATTGTAAGAATGGATGCTCGATTGAAACTATGGAGTGGTGAGGGTAATTTACCTCGAGATTCCTCACCAGCCTTGGAGAAACGTCCTCGGGTTTTTTGAAGCTTATCCATTGCCCAGTATGGGACGTCTGTCAGGATTAAGTCAATTCCTCCTTCATCAATGGAATCTCTAACTAAAAGCCGAGAGTCTCCTATAAGAAATTCCTGGGGTTTGAGCCCATGATTCTGGGATACCTGTTGGTATATGGTCTTCCAACGTGCATTAATGTCTATTCCTATTGCCTTTTTTTCAGCTAGACTTGCGCCCAATAATGTTCCTCCAACTCCAGCGAATGGATCTAATATAACATCTTCTTGGTTTTTAGAGTAGTTTTCAATTAATAATTGAGCCAATTCTGGAGGTTTCATACCTCCATGTTCACTTCGGAGTTTATGATCAAAGGAGGGTGGAAATGACTTGTGTATAATGTTAGTCTTACCTATAGGAACCTTTCTGTCAAAAAATAAAGAATTAATTTCCAGATGATTGGTAAGAAGCGATTCTTTACGAAAGACTAAGAACCGCCGATCCAATTCATTATAAATTTCTCCCTTCCTCTGGGAATCATTTTCAAACCATATTCTTTCAGCTTTTAGGATTAATCCTATTTTTTGTAGATGAAAAGTAAGAATTCCTGAAAGGGCAAAATTCAATGAGGGATATTCTTTTTCATGAGATCTGCCTGGAATCGCAACAACAAAATACTTTGATTCTTTTAATTTACCTTTTGCTTTTGAAAGAAGGTTAAAAACCAATGTACACCAGTGTTGTAAAACCTTCAAATGATTTTTTTGATAATGACTAAGTTCCATGCCAACACTCGCAGCCCCAGAATTCCAAACCGGAATATCAGTGAGAATAAAATCTACAGAATTAATTTTCTCATCTGACAGAATTTCATTGGGATCACCTAGGATCATTCCTTGATCTGGGATGTTTAATGATTTTAATAAGTGATAGTACCCTTTTAAAAGGGATTCATTTTGTTCTATGCCAATACATTTTCTTTTAGCAGCTGGGGAGTTAATATTTGCATAATAGCACCCTATCAATGTACTTCCGATTCCTGCAAAGGGATCTAAGATAGTTTCCCCTGGTTTTGAAAAAGTCTCAATCAGCTCTTTACTTAAATTGATAGGAATAGGGTCATGATACTTACTCTCCTTTTGGGGCCATATTCGGGGGTAAGCTTTTGGTATAACTGTTTTTGTGGAGAATAACCATTCTTTACCAGTTAAATCATTGATGGTGTTACGCTTATCATACACTCCCCGTTCATGACGGTTTACTTGATATTCTTTCAAGGAATGTGAGGGCAAAGCTGCAATCATCCGTAATAAGGAAGTAAAACTGTGTTTTCATGGTCTGAAGAAGATATTTGAAATAAGCCACAATACAAGGGGACCACCAAAGAGTAATAATAATCCTGCATATGCTATCATACGAATCCGTACAACTCTTTTGTAACACGGTTTACAATAAGTTTTTTTGACAAAATCTCGTTTCTGACCAATAAATTGTTGAAAAAAGTTCACCGACCAATCTTCAATTATACAATCTTCACAAAAATAGTCATTACATCGCTCACACTCTTTCGTTTCAAAGCGATTCGGATGATTTACACAACTTTGACCTTTTTTTTGCGTCTTACTCCTCTTCTTTGCCATGAACTATTTCACGCTTTGTCTGCTCGTTTTTGACGTTCGAGTTGCTGATGATATAGCTGTCTAACTGTTTCAATCGTGTCTATATCTTCAATGTCCTTATCATTCCGGATTCTTTTTATTCTTGCGAAGCGTAACGCCATACCTGACGGATACTTCGATGATTCTTGGATATTATCAAATTCAACTTCTACAACTATTTTTGGTTGGACGCTTATTCCATATGGTTCTTTTGACAATTCCAACTCTTGTAGTTGTTCAGTTAATTGGGCAAATTCATTGTCAGTTAACCCTTTGAAAGTTTTACCGATCATATGATAATCATTAGTCCCTTGGGCTGCTAAATGATAGTTTGATAACCATCCAGTTCGTCTACCATGCCCCCATTCAGCTCCGATAATAGCTAAATCAAGAGTCGGCAAGGTAACTTTGAGTTTTAACCACCCCTTCCCCCGTTTTCCCGCTTGATACTCTGAGTTGGGATCTTTTAGCATTAAACCCTCTGAACCGTTCTGAATAGCCCTGTTAAGTTGATTTTGGATATTTACGAAATTTTGATATTCGTAATATTCCATCTTAATGATATTTGTTAAGTCAGGAAGCTGTGAATTCAGTAATTCCTTTCGTTTACTCAAAGGAGTATTTAAGAGCGACTCTTCTTGATGTAATAAGATATCAAAGACGTAATAATAACACGGAGTAGACTCTACCGAAGCTCGAATATCTCGCTTTCTTTGAATGCGAGTTAATAAGTCTTGAAAAAATACAGGTTTTCCAGCAACGAGTGCGACAACTTCCCCATCAAGAATCATAGGAGCTAATTCTTTCCTAAGATCATCGGAAAACGAAGCGATAATTTCTGGAAATGCGTGAGTGACATCTTCAAGGTTCCGAGAGTAGAGTCGACACTCTTTCTTATCAACATGAAGTTGTGCACGAAAACCATCAATTTTGGGTTCACAGATCAACTTTTTATTACTACTCAGTGCATCTTCAATCGACTCAGCTTTTGATGCTAACATAGAACGTATGGGATGAAAAATCCTTGGCTTTAATGATAACAGATCTATACTATGATCTTTAGCTACTAGAGCCACTTCTCCTACGTCACTAAGAACCATATATGCGTATCGTACGGATTTACCTTGGCGATCAAATGCTTTGGTAATCGCATCTAATAATAATCCCCCTCTAAAACCTGTTCTTGTGTCAGATGTAATGACTCTGGCAATGTATTTTGCTTCCAAAGGAGAGGAGTGTCTTAATAATTGTATTAATTGATTTTTCTTAGCTTTTAGCGAACCCTTTCCTTTATAAGTAGCAATTTTTCTTAGATACTCATGCATCCCTTCAATAGAATGCTCCTCCCTTTCAATCTGTCCAAAATAGCTCCCTAGTGATTGGGGTTGTGGTTTCCGTTTTAATAGAGCATATTCAACTAGACTCCCAAAATCTGCTTTTTTTCTATAAAAACCTCGTAGGTCGTCGTTTGTCCTGTTTGTCAATTGATGGACAACGTTCATAAAAGAACTCCAACCAAATTGAATCTTCTCACCGGAAGTTTCAGAAAATGGTTGGCCTGTAGCATAGTAACAGGCAAGGGGGAGTTCGTTTACAGACAATTGCTGTAAAAATGATGCAAATAGTGCGATCTTTTCATTCTTCTTACTAGTAGCATCAACTTTCTCCATCATGAGACAAAAGGCTTTGAATTCCAGTTCAATCGTCCTCTACGGCTTACGCTTTATCTGAGCTGGTTGTTTTAAATAGTTCAATAGCCCAGTATAAAAGATGGAGATAGATAAAATAAAGATGCCAAGGATTAGAAGAAATAAGTTGGTGTCTCTTTTACCAACGTAAAACTCACTATAAACCACTTCTTCTACAACCGTACCATTAAAACTGCCTTCTTGAGTCATATATACTGGCACATCATAATTTAGAACATGATAAATTAGTGCTCCTATTGACCCTATGATCGCTATCATGACTAGAAAAGTTAGAAATATAACTAATACGTCTCGAGCTTCCATTGTATTCAGTACCTTCATTTCAAAGAATATTATGACACGGTCATTTTCTGGATCTAATAAACCTTTCTTATTTCAGTTTCAATCATCAAGTATTCTGCAATTTAATGGATTCTTTATTTACCTTTTAATGCGATTTGTAATTGCCTAGCGAATGCACCTCTAACGATTTTTGCTTTAGCTAATCTCCCAATCTCGGATTGAATTTCGGAGCTAAGAGGGGATGATGGACTAGCTTCCCATGGAGTTCCTGGTAAAGGGATGAAATAATGAAGTCTAGTTTGAGCTTTTCTACCTAAGTCACGGATCAAAGTAAGTGTTTGCCACTGTTCAGCTGTTGTTTCAGAGGGTACTCCGAGTAAAAAATCAAAAACTGGTGTAAATCCTTGAGAAACTAATAAATCATATGCCTGGAGCCCATCTGCAACAGAATGCCCTCTACGCATTTCTTTAAGAACACGATCAGAACCGCTTTGAAATCCAACTGAGATCTGACGATTAGTAATCATATCAAAAAGTGATATAGTTTGCTCAGTTATATATTCGGGGCGAATTTCTGAGGGAAACGTTCCGAAAAATAGACGGATCTCATATTGCGAGAGATGCCTCAAAAGGTTAGCCAGAGCTTCATAATTTGGTTGGCCTCTTTTTTTCTCCATATAACCAAGTGAGTTTGGGGCAATAAAACGAATATCAACATTAATTTTCAAGGGTTTGAAATAATGAACATAATGCTCGATGATCTTTGTAATACTTTCAATGGATCGAAATCGGGGATTACCATATGTATAGGGTACTTGACAAAAGCGACAGCGGAACGCACATCCTCGCATTAATTCAATGGGAGGATGTAATGGAAATTCTTCATTATCAGAGTACGGATAGTATTCATCCAGATTGATCCGAGGTCTAGAAGGGGTTTGAATACATTCTCCAGCTTCATCAAATAATGCGATTCCAGGTAATGAATTCAAATATTTCTTCTGAAAATTAGCTTTAATCCACGTTTGTACTAATTTAGGAAAAGTTACCTCTCCTTCACCTATCACAACAAAATCTGCTCCCAAACTCAAGATTTTTTCAGGAGCACCAGAGGCAGAGGGACCTCCAACTACTGTCATTAACCTTGGAGAGGATATATGGGCTTTTAATTGTTTTAATCGCTCTTTTAAAGCATCCATGGTTGTAATTCGAGCAGATTCTCCATATATTACATGCAATCCTTGATCTAGCAAAGACTGAATTTGAGGGATTGGATCTCCCCTGATAATTTTGTAAGGAAGATTATATTGCTGAAGACTAGAACTCAATGCCCCTAATGCATACCATGTGGTCTTATCCCAATATAACAGAATCATACATTCATTGGGAGATTGTGGCATGAAGATAGAAAACCTCAATATTCAGATCTGATGTACATTCGCAGAAAGTCTTTGTTTATAAATAATAATTGGTGAGAAAAAGAAAATAGAGTCATCTTAATAAATCAAAGTCAGTTAAACCTCATACTAGTGCTAAATACTGGTTCATTTCCTAAATATTCGAGAATTTTATTGTAATAATGCTTGTAAATAGTCTTATTCCATTTTTTTTGAAATTCAGGATAATTACTGATTTTATTTGAAGCAACCAG
>Ga0111176_1012_pt1 | contig 61418 bp, 48 predicted proteins | sample DeeMarSWOR324_28_FD_80229 | JGI IMG/M metagenome (GOLD analysis project Ga0111176, IMG submission 80229) | Bacteroides sp. SM23_62_1 | reverse complement strand
AATTTGATTTTATTATCATTCATGAATCAGGGCATGAATGGTTTGCCAACAGCATAACATACAGGGATATTGCCGATATGTGGATCCATGAAAGTTTTACCAACTATTCCGAAAACCTTTATGTTGAATATCATTTCGGGAAAGATGCAGGGACAGAATATGTACTGGGAACCCGAATGGGAATAAGAAATGACCGTCCGGTTATAGGGATGTATGATGTGAATTACAGTGGATCAGGTGACATGTATCCTAAAGGTGGAAATATGTTACATACCCTGCGTCAGCTTGTGAATAATGATATGAAGTGGAGAGATATTCTCAGAGGTATCAATAAAGAGTTTTATCATCAGACAGTTACAACCAGTCAGATTGAAAATTATTTAAGTGAACAAACAGGTATTGATCTTTCGAAGTTTTTCGACCAATACCTCAGGGATGTGAGAATACCTGTTTTTGAATATTCAATCATAGGAAATGAATTATTCTATCGATGGAATAATTGTGTCAGAGGATTTGATATGCCTTTGAAAGTTACTATTTCAGGAACTGAGAAATGGCTTTATCCCGATGGTATGTGGGCAACAGCAGAAATTGATCCGGCAAATCCTAAGGTTAAAGTTGATCCGAACTTTTATATTGCAGTGTTGAATGTAACAGGCAGGTAATTTTTTATATCAGTTGCATTTCTGTGTTCCTAAACTTTTAATCCTTGCGGGGAAGTATATATTTATTTAACCCCTGCGGGGTTGAGTCCCGGATTTTTATTCTCGCCCGGCACTGTGTATCGGGTTATTCATAGTTTGACCCCTGTCGGGGTCTCCATATTGGATTATGCGACCCTGTAACCATTGCGACCCTCTTCACACACACCCTGAATCCCACACTCCCTTAGCCTTAGCCTTCTTCTAATGTATCTTTTCAGAAATCATCATAAGCACCTCCTTCTGATCGTATTGCCAGCAGTGTCCCTGCATGGGGGAGAATTTAATGACAGCATCTGATGTTGGATTGGATGCAGTATTCAGGAAATGTTCCATTTTACGCATAGCGGGGTTTAGATAAAAGTTATCCATATCACCCATCCAGATCCATATTTTCCCCTGGATTTTAGGTCCAAGGTCAGACCAGTTTGATTTTACATAATCAACTAGATCATATTTACGCCAGTATTCTGCAACCGAATAATCTATTTCACCTGTAACAGCATCGAATATTGGTATAGGTAATCCATTCTCTCCTTTTGGTCCAAAAAGCGCTGCAAACGCGCCTATCTGTCCACCTGAAGTAATATATGTGTTATCTACACCAAGGACATTTTCAAAGTACACAAAATCTTTCATAGTGATTACGGGATCGCCAGTAATATCTCTTTGCGCGGGACGAAGATTACCCCATTCATTGGTAAAGGCATTTTTATCCCTGTAAAGATTAATCAGTTGAAAATCTTCAAAGGTAACAGGATCGGGGCTGTATGAGAAAGCACCATTAAAGAAATCGGGGTAGAAAAGTTGTAAAGCCAGGGATACCCACCCTCCCGTAGAACACCCATCCAGAAACCTTGATTCAGGAATACCTTCTGCCCGGAATTCCTTTTCCAGAAATGGAATAAATTCATGAATGAGTGCATATCCGTAAGGGCCATTATTTTCAGAATCCAGTTGATAACAATCACCATATGGGCCTTCTCCATCCAGAAATACACTGATAATCTGGGGTGCTGTGCCTGAAAACCACCAATCTTTGAAGTCATTATCACTGGCCAGCAAATTTTGTGATCGGGTAAACCTGCCACCGTAACCGGCAATATTATACCTTACTGGAAATTTCCCGGACGGATTATTGTAAAAGTCAGAAGGTAACAGGACAGAAGCTTTAAGAAAGACAGATTTATCCCACCATGCTGAAAGAGTATCACTTCTGAATTCCACATACTTTACATATTTATCTTCTTTGAAGATTCTTTCCGGGATTAACCGGTCAAGGTTAATTTCCAGGGTGGTGTTTTTTTGTATTTCAATTTCTTTGACATCACTGTAAATATTACCCGGGGCATTGATGCCCGATTCATCCTGATCCTGATCCCATAATAGCTGAATAAAGTATTTACCCGGATTTAATTCTGAGAAAGTCCATTCAGATGTTTTCACGAATTCAGTGGTTGAATCGAGCATAAGAGATCTGGAAGGATCCCAATCCTGTATATTTACAGCAAAAATATGTACCGATTTATTTGGCCAGGTCTGGTACCTTGGCTGTATCCGTGAAGTCTGAGAAATAAAAACAAATAACCTTCCGGAAGAAATAAATTCCTGATTGATTTCATCAGATATGGATGCTTTAATGGTTAGATCATATACATCCTGTGCTGATAGTATTACAAAGGTTATTAAACCGGAAAATAATAATATAATCCTTTTCATGAGTAATGATTGAATTGTAAATATTTCGGCCCGCAGGTACAGGATAAACCGCCTGTTCGATAATAGAGTTATCATTATGCTTTTCATCATAGATTTTTTCAACCTGAGAGGTTCAGGACAGCCTGTTAGGTTGATGGGATTGTTTATCCTTTTTTTCCCTGAAGGAGGAAGGGACCAGGGTAAAATTTTCTATCCCAAATTTTCTTGCAAGTAGCTCAAGACCAACCAGGGAGATTACTCCTCCGGGCAGGATGACTGCAGTTACAAACAGCGAGAATCGTCCTACATCTTTTAGCTGTTCGATTGCTGCTCTGACTTCCTCTTTTGTTGGAGGATCAGTCCTGTCATTTAATTTCAGTTCGTGTTCAAGCATCCGAAAGAACAACTGGGCCATTTCCCTTGTTTCCTGGGTCTCGTTATCCAGTCCCTTCATTGTTCTATTGATATGATACTTTGCCCTACGTGCATACCTCCTGGCAAATAATTTATGTTCTTCCGTAATACCGTTTCTTAAAATGTCACGGATATTGTCGATCCACTTGTCCTTCATTGATTTATAATAGGAGTCCAACCTGAATAACAAATCTAAAAAATTTTGTTATTGAAAGATATAACCTTTTATTAGATAATTATGTTATTGCCTTCCCGGGGAATCCGGTAGTTTCAAGAGAATATAATAGTGTTTATGGTATTATCATAAATATGAATTTTGTCATAAAACCAGCCCTGTATTATTCATTTATTAAACCAATTTAACACTGAATGAAGCAATTAATATTAATAGCAGTCATATTCCTGTCAGGCTTTTCCTGTGAAAGGGTGGATTTGCCAAAAAATTTAATGGATGAGAAGGTCAGTGAAATCATTAAACCTTAATATAAACAACCATACTATTCAAATGAATTCTTAAATTGCTGAACACTCTCTTCATTCGCAAATTCCTTCAATTTGTTACCTGTTTCATCAACCAGGTAATAGAATAATCCTCCCCCTTTTGTTGCTACTTCTTTGCGGGCAATGATGAAATGATTTTCAAATGGCCCTGACTTCAGCAACTCAAAAAGTTCAGCACTGAATAATTCATTCCATTTCCCGTTTTGCAGATCAAGCTTGATTAAAATGTTTGATGTTGCAGTATGATTCGTTATAAAGTAGAGAAAATTTTCATCCCTTGATAATGTAGGATTTTCTACATGGAGTATATCATAGGTGTTTTCCAGGCCATCTTTAAAAGGCTTCTGGTCTGTAATAGTCTCTTCTATATAAGTGTTAATACCCACTTTCATAATTTTCTTCCTGGTATATTCACCTCCACTTTTCAATAATGTTTCATTTCTCAGGAATATAACCTGGTTTTTGACTTTTGAAAGGGTAGGTTTTTCATCTTTTTGGGTAAAGGTTAATTGTTTTTCTGTTCCATCTGTAAAAGCTACAAATATATTTCCACCCTTTTCAAAAGTTCTGAATTCTGATTCTTGCAGTATAGAATCAATCTTATCTTCCTGCGTGAAAGCGGCTAGTGGTAAAAGAATTAGCATAAATTTCAAGATAATTTTTCTTTTCATAACAGGGCTATTTATTTAGAAATCAGGACAATATGCAAAATTAATTTAACTATTAACATTTTTTGAAATAAACGAAGTAAAGTTATTGAATATTATAAATATATACAGGAATGATCTCTATCTCAATTCTGCTGGGGCAATTGTTATATCTCCTGCCAGTTAAAGAAACTGGTTTTTTTTCATCAGGTTGAATGATTTTATTGGATTCCATATTTTTACAATTCCCTTATTATTGAATTTTTCCATTTATAGCCTGTTAATAAAACTCACCTGCTGCGGTAAAAGTAATAATGTAATTGGAAATAATTTTTTCATTTCAATCCCTCCTTTATATTAGGAATGGTAATGATAAAATATTAATCTAAGGCTGTCTCAGGATTCTTATCCGGCAAGTGATTTTCTTAGTTCCTCGGCCATTTGTCTTAATTGGGGTTGTTTATTCCACAGTTCATTATCACAATCAATAAAATCCTCACAATGAGCACAGGTGATAACACCTCTTTTCGCTGCACATTTACTGGCTGAACAGCTAAAAAGTGCATTATCTGATTTACAGCCTTTACAATATATTTCTTCCGCTTTCATTCCCCATCTTGCCGCGACTTCATTTTTCAGATTTTCGTCATTATTTATTGTAGCAAGATAGGCATCACATTTGTCACAGGGGAGGGTACAATAAGCTATCATGAGATAATCTTCCGCTTCCTGATCATTGTTTTGTGATGAACTGCGATTTCTGTTACACGAAAGACAAAAACCTCCGATAGATATTCCAACACATAGTGGAATACTCTTTTTTAAAAAAATTCTCCGGGTATTCATGCTATAATTTCTTTCTTAAAATAATCAGAATTTTTGTTGTTAGTTTAAAACAATATAAATTTAAAAAAAATCGTGTATTATCAATCTTTAATTCAATGTATTAAAATACTAAAGGAAGGAATAATACACTAGTTTAGAACCTCAAATCATCGAGTATTATGAAAAATTCAATTAAGTTTTTATTAAAGATCCTGGTTAGTTTAACTATCCTGGTCGTAATGGTGGTTTTATCGGGTTGCCCTGATAGTCAGTCCGGGGAAAAAGACAAACAATCTGCAGAAAAAAATGCCGGATGTGATACTGTTTATGTAATTAAGCAAATTAACGAGGGCATATGGGTGATTAATGAAAACGGCGGAGTAAATATGTACCTTGTTATTGGTGAGGACAGTGCATTGCTAATTGACACAGGTTTTGGTACAGGGAATCTGCTGGGATGCGTGAAGTCAGTAACCGATTTACCTTTGATAGTTGTCAACACACATGGATACCCCGATCATGCCGGAACGAATTATCAATTTAAAGAAGTCTGGGCCCACCCTTTGGACTTCGAAGCAGTCAGGCAATTTAGTAATCTTGAAGTAGTGGAAAACCAGGATAATACAAATTCTACTGGAGAAGTAACTGATGACAAGGAGGAACATTCATCCCTGATACTGTTGCCATTAGAAAATGGCTATATACTCAATCTTGGTGACAGAAATCTTGAAGTAATTGAAGTACCTGGTCATACACCGGGAAGTATCTGCCTGCTGGATTCTGACCATAAGATTCTATTCACAGGTGATAACAACAACGTTATTGTATGGCTTTTCCTTGAGGGCTGTGCTCCACTGGAAACTTATATGCAATCTTTAGAAAAACTACAACAGAGATCAGATGAGTTTGACATGATAATGCCGGGACATGGTTCTCCTCTGGAAAGGGATTTTATTGATGAACAGATAATATGTGCAAAGAATATACTTGATGGCAGTTGTAAGGGAGAGCTTTATGAATCATTTGCAGGAGAAGGGCGTATATGCTATTATGAAAGAGCCGGGATCGTATTTAATCCGGATAATTTATTTAATGATAAATAACCTGTTGAATAAACCAGACAAGCAGGTTAATAAACGAATAAAATATTTGTAAAGGGCTGTATCTCAGCTTATTCTTCACGCAAATATATTCTTACAGGAAAATCCTGTTTAACGGTTTTCGTTGCTGAACAGCCAGCTCAGATTACCAATTGCCAGACCAAGATCGTGCATAGCCCATCTATTATATTCATTGTTATGTTCAAAATGGGTTTTAATCAATGTCATGATCAGGACTGGTGCATGCATTGCCCAGATTTTATTTCCTTCTGAAAGACAGTCAACCAGTTTATTATATCTTTCTTCGTGATTTTTGGTAGCATAAATAAACCGCCAGGGTTGCTCATTCATTGCGGATGCTGCCCAGCGGGCTGCTTCAAATAAGGTCAGAAGGACTTTTTCATCAACCTGTTTCGAAGAAAAGGCACGAGGGCTCCACCGCCTTTGTATTAATTCATGAACCGGATGATCAAAATTAGGTCTGGGTTTCATATTCAATTATTTTTGTTTATTCATAAGGTATATTCAGCGCATCCATAATACCGATCATATATCCAAATGCAAATACCTTCCCCTGCATACCGTATCCCCGGCTTTGCTCATCTTCGCCGGAAAGTGTTGGGGCGTGATCGGGACGGATAGGACCGTTAAATCCTGCTCTGGAATATATTTCAAGCATTCTTGGCATATCAGTCGGGCCATTGTCATGAAATGTTTCATGAAAACGATCTGCTGTTCCTTCGATGTCGCGGAAATGTACGAAAAATACCTTTCCCTGTTCGCAAAACTCCCTGGCCAGTTCATAAATATCTTCTCCCATTGCTCTGAAATTAGCCTGGCAAAAAGTAATACCATTGACCGGACTGGGGGCAATACTCATTAGTCGCCGGAAATTATCTGCACTGGTAAGGATACGACCAATCCCCCGCAGTGGCGAGATGGGTGGATCATCCGGATGAGCCGCCATTCTAACATTAAATTTTTCAGCAACCGGAATGACCCGTTCAAGGAAATAGGTCAAGTTTTCCCACATTTGTTCTTCACTGATTTCTCCCCATTGGGTTAATCCCTGTTTATTTGCATCTTCCATGCTGAATTCGCTTGTCAGTGCTCCACCCCGTTCAGGAATATCAAATTTGGTCCTGTACCAACCAAGGCCGGCCATGAAGTTATAGCATATCATGTTGATACCTGCTTTACTGAGCGCCTCAATGGCAGCATTTGTATTTCGTATCTCTTCGTCACGGCCGTCCAGACCCAGTTTAATGTTCTCAAATGGGACCGGATGGCCTTCAATGCCGGCGATGGTAAATCCGGCTTCGGCAAAATCATCCATGAGCTTTTTTGCTGCTGCCTCATACTGGTCACGTCCAATCTGTCCGAAGGGTGCTCCCGTGATCGCATGTGTGACACCAAGCTGTCTGCAGATCTTAAACCGTTCGGGATTTTGTAAACTGAGATGCATTGACAATTGTAATTTTCCCTGTCCCGGTGGATAATTTATTTTCGGTATTACAGGATTGATGGTTCCGATTACCGCTAATGCCAGATTTTTCCTTAACCAGGACCTGCGTGAATAAGGTTCCATGACTGAGTTTTTGATTATGATTGGATAAATTTACACAATCATTTTAATGTACTTAAAGGAAATCAGAACTACTTTCGTCGGTAATATGAATGTTATGGCTGGAGAGCCGGGCTCTGTGAACAGTCGCTGTAAAAAGAAACGTCCCGGCTGAAAGTCGAACTCCGCAATAGGCTTATAATATTACAAAAGGTCCGTCTAAAGTCAACCACTATTGAAATTAGTTATGACACAATCCCCGGAAAACATTTAATGTTCTGCAGAAAAGGGATTGTGACCCGGCGACAAAAACACTGCAACAGGGTATTAAAATGATGTTGATAAATCAGGATATTATCAGGTATCTTAGAAAGAGATCGTTCATTATCTTTATTAGTTTTTGAAGGTTAATCTTCATTTCATCTATATTTTACAACAATAAATGCGTGACAAGCTTCACATAAATATCAACCTTAATATCAGGGGAATGGGGCCGTCAGCGACGCTGGCCATCAATGAAATGAGCAACAGGATGATTAAAGAAGGTAGAGAGGTATTTAAGCTAGGACTTGGCCAATCACCTTTTCCGGTCCCTGAACCCGTTGTGGAAGCCCTTAGGCAGAATGCACATCAGAAAGAATACCTTCCGGTTAAAGGATTACCTGAGCTGCAGGAGGCTATTGCGAATTTTAACCTGAGGAAACATAACCTGAGATGCACCCCGGAGGATGTATTGATTGGCCCCGGGTCAAAAGAACTGATCTTTCTCCTTCAGCTCGTGTATTACGGTGATTTGATTATACCCACACCCAGCTGGGTGTCCTACTCACCCCAGGCCAGGATTGTGGGAAGGAATGTCAACTGGATTCCGACAAAAGCTGATAACAACTGGCGTTTAAGCCCCGACATGCTTGAAATGATATGCAGAACGGACCCGACCAGGCCACGAATAGCTATTCTGAACTACCCTGCCAATCCTACCGGATATACCTATCCCCTTGAGAGACTCGAGAGGCTGGCACATGTGGCCAGGCGATATGGTGTAATCCTGGTGTCAGATGAGATTTATGGGTTGATTCATCATAATGGTAAACATGTTTCAGTTGCTAATTATTACCCGGAAGGGACAATTGTAAGTTCTGGAATGAGCAAATGGTGTGGAGCAGGTGGATGGAGGCTGGGATGTTTTACCTTTCCGGCGAAGCTGCGGTGGTTGCTGGATGCTATTGCCAGTGTAGCGAGTGAAACTTACACAGCAACATCATCCCCGATACAATATGCTGCCATTACAGCTTTTGAAGAAAATTCCGAGATTGAGAATTACCTTTTGCACTCGCGCAGGATTTTAAAAACTATTGCTAAGGTTCTGGTAGATAAGCTGCGGAATATGGAAATTGATATACAACTGCCACAGGGTGCCTTTTATCTGTTCCCTGACTTCAATCCATACAGGGGAAAACTTGAAAAATATGGTATTTACACCTCCGGGGAATTATGCAAAAGAATACTTGAAAAAACAGGTGTAGCCATGTTACCCGGAAGCGATTTTGGAAGGCCACCTGAAGAGCTGACCACACGTATTTCATATGTAGACTTTGACGGTGCAAATGCTCTGGAAACTTCCGGGAAAATACCCGTTGAGAAAGAACTTAATTCAACCTTTATGAAAGAAAACTGCCCGAAGCTGGTAAAGGCTTTTGATCTTCTGGGTGACTGGCTGGCAGCATTGTAGTACAAGTATGGATTAATCTACCAACACAAAGTATAGGTTTGAATTCTGCTTGATCCCCACTGTCCGCTTTGCGGGCATCTCCCCCTGCCTGCTGGGGAGACATAAAGGGGATGATGAATATATTACCTGCTAATGCTGATGTTTAGTTATAAAGTGTTAGCCGCATCTTCTGATAATCCTTCCGGTTCTGCATGGACATGGATTTCACACCTTTCAACAATCTTGGAGATTTCGCTTTCAACCTTGTGAGATATCTCATGGGCCTGCTGAATATTCAGGTCGGGATTAACATGGATAGTGACCTCAATAAAAGTGTCGGCACCTGAAGTTCTGATTTTTATATCGTGATAGTTTGTTATTTCTTTTATCCCCCGGATCGCAGTTTCGATCTTATAATAGGTGCTTCTTGGAGCGGTATCCAGAAGTACTTCAATAGACTTTTTACCCAGTTTGTATGTAGCATAAAGGATGATTACTGCCACAAATAGTGCAGCAATGGGGTCAGCAAAGAAAAATCCAAATTGAGCACAGATTAATCCAAGAAATACAACCGCAGAACTCCATATATCTGAAGAAAAATGTAATGCATCAGCTTCCAGAGCCTGGCTGTTGTATTTTCTTGCAACTCTCCTGAGAGCACGTGTTCTCCAGATATTAATAACAATAGAGCAGATCACGACAATATAACTCCAGGCATTGACCTCAATATGAGTCTGTCCGGTAGAAAGCCGGCTTATTGCCTCATATATAATCCAGACACAGGTGATAAATAATAAAATAGTCTCAATAAAAGCAGATAAATTTTCAACTTTTCCATGTCCGAAATGATGTTCGCGATCAGCAGGTTTATCGGATATCCTGACTGAAAAATAAGTTATCACTGCAGCAAATAAGTCCAGAATCGAATGCAATGCTTCCGAAAGAATTCCCAGGCTACCTGTTAATAAACCGACTATTAATTTAAATCCGGATAGGAAAACTGCAGCAAAAACCGAGACTAATGCAACTGTCTTTTTCTCATTTTTCATGAAGCAACACTTAAAACAGCTGATAGCATAAATTTATTTTGTAAGATTATTCTAGAATCATGATACTATAAATATAACACTTAATATTTACAGAAAATATATTGTTGGATATAACAGGGGAAGCAGTAAATAATTGTGTTAACCTGTCAATATTTTTCGGGAAATACTGTTATGCCAAAATTAATTACTCCAAGTTGCTGGTTAAAAGTTACATCCCAAACCGCAACAAACAACTCTGGTTGATTTTTAATAACGCGGGTTTGATCCTACAATTCGTTATGATTATAATTATCGGGCACAGGTATTATTTTTCCTGAATAAGCAGCCAGGCATCATAATATTTAGGATAATTTGTACGGATTCTTTTGATTTCATTTCTGGCTTTCAGAATATCATCCGTAGCCATTACTGAAACCCTGTACAAACCTGCTTCATTTTTTAACAGGTCGGATAAAAATCCATCCTTTTCAATCTCTTTCTGATAGTTAGTCGCATTTTCCGGGATCCTGAAACTCCCGATTATGACAAAATACCTGGCTGGATCGGGTGGAAGGTTATTGACAGGTACCAGCTTCTCTTCTATTTCAATAATTTGTTGTTCAACAGCTTTTTCAGGACTCATTTCGGTTACAGACGTTTTCGCTGTTTGTTTTGAATGATCCGGCGCGATAGCTGATTTCTGGGGACCGCCGCAGCCTGTAAAAATCAATACAAGGAATAATAGTATTATAATATGTTTCATCTGTCAGGGCATTAAATTTGTTATGCGAAATTATTAAATCGGCAAATCAGGATTAACTGTGGTATAACAGATATTATCAACAATTACAGGTAATGAATTGTTAATATTCAAACAGCGTATAAACAGATTTTAGACTTCTTCAGTATTGGTCGACTGATTTTTATAAATCATGTTTTTGAAAGGAGGCACGGACAATTTTATTTTTTTTGTAGCTAAGCCAATAGAAAACCAGGAATAATACGAAAGTAAGAATAATTGTTGCTATAGAGTTTTCGGGGCCGAATTTTCCTCCTGTTAGTAAATCAGGTCCCGATAGATTACTTTTAAAAAGAGCATCAACTTTATATTCATCTGTTCCGGATAATGTAACTCCATATAATACCTGTGTAAAATTCCAGCCAAAATGAAAAAATACCGGGAGCCATAATCTTTTTGCAAAAGTGAACATTATACCAACCATCATTCCACCAATCACTACTGCGAAAAAACTTTGAATGGTCATACTTTCATTTGTAATATGAAATAGGCCGAACAGTAAACCTGAGATTACAAGAGACAGGTTTGTTCCAAGGCTATTTTCAATAATCCGGTAAATAATCCCCCTGAATAATAATTCTTCAACAAATACCAGACTTATCATCATGATAAAAAGTGGAATCAAAGAAATTTGAGGGCTGAAGGATTCTATCTTAAAGAAACCAAATATTGCCAGGAAAAGTAGAATCAGTGATATTGTTCCTGCTGATAATAAAAGCCCAGCCAGCAAATCTTTTACCAATCCCTTTTTTCCCAGCTCGGTAATTTCCCGTTTTTCCAGCTTGTTGTAAAAGAGCCAGTATAAATATGGCATCAGGATTAAAAGTGTCAGGACAGCCCGGAGACAACGGTTTAAGGTTTCTTCAATTCCCAGAGCATTGAATAGTGGTTTAAGAGCGAATCTGTTTAACAGCAGAGGAACCGCAATACATATAAGTATTCCAACAATAATTCTAACAAGTGGGAAATTGAGAAATTTCAGGATTGGTTTTTGCATAACAGTCTGTATTTAAAGAATAAATTTATGCAGAATTAAATATCCTTGAACATAAATCATTCAATAAAATTTTCATAGCATTATCAGGAACCGACATCTTGTTGCTTCGTTACCGTAAATTCTTATTCATATCTCAAACTGTCTGCAGGATTGATTCTTGAAACCCTGAATATCTGGTATAGCATGCTGAGAACAGCAAAAAGCAACGTTAACAGGAAAGCCACTAAATAAGGTACGGAGGAAAAATCCACCCTGTATGGGAAAGACTGTAACCAGTTTCTTACAAGGTAATATGCTATGGGCCAGGCAAGGAGATTACCAATGACAATGAGCCATAGAAATTCTCTGGCAAAGACACCGGTGATAGTTGCAAAGCTGGCACCCATCACTTTCCTGATCCCCACTTCCCGGGTTCTCCGGGAAGTTATGAAAGCGACAAGTCCATATACTCCCAGGCAGGCAATTACGACCGCCAGCAGAGAGAGATAAAAGACGATTCTTGCCAGTTTGTCTTCTTCAAGGTACATCCTTGCATGGAATTCATCAACAAATTCAAAGTCAAATATCTGATCAGGGTAAAACATTTCATATACCTTCCGTATTTCATCCAGCGTATTTTTCATATCTGTGCCATCCAGCCTGATGGATATACTCCAGCCCACCATCTCACCATTGTATAATCTGAGCATAACCGGAGTAATAAGATTATGAGCGGATAAGAAATGATAATCTTCCACAATACCCACAATTGTTGCAGTAGTTACTTTATAGCGTTTATAATCGCGGAAATAATATATTTTTTTCCCAATGGGATCCTGGAGGCTCATACTGTTCAGGGCAGCCCGGTTTAAAATAACCTGGTTATTTTCGTTTAAAGTATCTCTCTGCGGACCTTTAAAACCTTCCCCTTCAGTTAGTTTTATTTCATAGGTATTAAGATAATGTTGGTCGGTATAATTAATATTAATACGGATGAACTCTCCTTCAGGTACTCCCTCCCACACAATGCCTGTCCAGTTTTCCGAATTGCATACTGCATAATCATGAACAGAAGCGTCGATAATCCTTGGATCCCTTAGAAGTTGTTCTCTGAATGTATTGATATGTAACATGGAAGAATCATTGAGATATACTCTCACAACCTGTTCCGGATTAAAACCGAGATTTTTATTTTTCAGATAATAGGTCTGCCTGACTACTCCGATAGCACCTACAATCAACACAACTGAAATGAAAAATTGTATACAGATTAAAACTTTCCTAAGAGTTGGATTTCTACTTCCGCCGGTATCCTGTTTACGAAGAATTGAGATAGGTTTAAATCCGGAGATCAAAATGGCAGGATAGATCCCTGATAAGATTCCAAGAATAATTCCTATGAAAAAAATAAGAAAAAATAAGGGGAGGTTATGCAGGTATTTAAAATCCAGTTCACGACTTACTATATGATTAAACCATGGGAGAATAGATTCAAAGATTACAAATCCCAGAAACAAGGAAATGATAACCATTATAAGTGATTCTCCAAGGAATTGTGTTAATAAAAGGGACCTTGTCCCGCCAGAAACTTTCCGTATGGCAACTTCATGTGTTCTAACAGAAGAATATGCTATTGATAGATTAGTGAAATTTACACCTGCCATCAGCAATAAAAACAAAGCAATGGCAAAAAGAATATAAACATTCTGGATACTGCCAATAACAGCAAAGTCGTCAGGCACATCTGCATACAGGTGAATATCCCTTATCGGACGTGCATCGAGCTCGTTAAGAATCTCCTCATCAATAAATTTTTTCAGGATGTACCTGATTTTTAACCTGAATTCCTCCATCTGTTGCCCCGGTTTTAACATAACATACAGATGAACCCAGTTATCTCCCCAATATGTAAATGGTATTTCGCCTATAACATTAACCGGAATCAACAAATCAAAATCCAGGTGAGAATTTTTTGGTATATCATACAGGATCCCTGTTACTTTAAAAGGGGTTCCATTAATTTCATATGGTTTTTCAAAGGGATCTTCCTCACCAAATAATTTCTGGGCTGTTTCCTGCGTAAGTACAACACCCTGAAGATCAGTTAATGCATTATCAACATCTCCTTTGAACAAAGGGAAAGTAAAGGCTTTTAGAAAGTCTTCCTCCACATAATATGCATTAACATTAAAGGCTTTATTTTCAGTATCAGTAAGCGTTATCTGTGAATTAACCAGGCGCATGGAAGCCTCTATCTCCGGGAACTCATCCTTTAAAGCCTTCCATAAAGGGGTAGGCAAACCGGTCATCCGCTCAATCCTTCCACCGGCGTTCATGATCTGTTCAATCCGGTACAGCCGGTCTGCATTTTTATGAAAATTGTCAAAACTGAGTTCAAACTGGATATAAAGGGCAAGTGCTATAAATATGGCCAGTCCAAATGAAAGTCCAAGTACGTTTACAATCGTGTATGAACGATGCCTGACCAGGTTGCGGAAAGCTGTTTTAATATAATTTCCCCACATATATTTTTTAAAACACAAATTCAAATTTTATACCATCTCATTCTTTTGTCTGAATATCAGCAATTTATAATTTTATTCATCAAAAAACAAATAAAATATGTTCAAATATTGAACGCAGAATGTTTAATTTTTTAACATTTTGATGTAATTTTATCATTTGATCATAAAATTTATTTGGGGCTGTGTAATAACTACTTTTTCATTCAGAGACGATGGAGATTTTACAGAATATAGTTCTCAACTTCACTCCATACCCTATCCCCTTCCCATGAAGTGGGAAGGGGAACAGGGACCCCCTACGGCCTCCCCCTTTTAGGGGGGAGGATTGGAGGGGGGTGAAGTGATATTTTAGCTATTTATTGAAGTTGTGACACCCCCCCGAACCTTTACAAGCTTTCAAAAGACCTTAACCAGTTTCGCAATTAAGGTATTGCAAGGGTAATAAATATGTCAAATATTATAATTTAAAGAAAAATCAATGTCTGGAAAAATACTGATCGTCGATGATGATATTCATGTACTGGAATCGCTTGAATTATTGCTGAAGTATGAATTTGAAAAGGTAGTGACATTACCGGATCCCAAAAAAATAATAGAACATCTGGTACTGGAATCTTATGATATGATTCTTCTTGATATGAACTTTAAAGCAGGGGCCAACACAGGTGAAGAAGGATTTTACTGGCTGAAAAAAATTCTTCGCCACGACAGGGACGCTGTTGTAATTCCCATAACTGCTTATGGAGATGTTGACATTGCTGTGAGAGCAATGAAATTGGGAGCAACTGATTTTATTCAGAAACCATGGAACAGTGACAAGCTGATCGGCACATTAAAGACTGCCTATAAGCTGCGACAATCAAAAATAAAAGTGAGAAAACTGGAAATGGAAAACAGGAATCAAACTCTGAAGGAAGATATTGATAGATTCTACCCCGGATTCATTGGAGAATCCCCCCCGGTAATACAGGTATTTAAAATAATTAAAAAAGTAGCAGTGACGGATGCCAATGTATTGATTCTTGGAGAGAATGGCACAGGTAAGGACCTGGTGGCCAGGGAAATACACAGACAATCAACAAGGACAGATGAAAATTTTGTAAGTGTTGACCTGGCATCCCTCAGTCCGACACTCTTTGAAAGTGAGTTGTTCGGTCATACGAAAGGTGCCTTCACAGATGCCCGGTCAGATCGGGAAGGAAAATTTGAGACTGCTTCAGGAGGAACTCTTTTCCTGGATGAAATTGGGAATCTCCCTCACTCATTGCAATCCAAAATTCTAACCGTCCTTCAAAACAGGGAAATCACACGAATCGGATCAAATAAACCTATTGGAATAGATATCAGATTAATTTCTGCAACAAATCAGAACCTTATAAGGTTAATAGAAGAGAACCTTTTCAGGCAGGATTTATTTTACAGGATCAACACAGTCCAGATTGAATTACCACCACTGCGTGAGAGGGGTAATGACCTGCTTTTGTTAACGGAATATTTTCTTATTAAATATTCAACGAAATATCAGAAACAAAACCTAAGAATTGAACAACGGGCAATGGAAAAACTCAAACACTATTCGTGGCCCGGGAATGTGAGGGAGTTACAACATGCTATTGAAAATGCTGTCATTCTGTGTGAATCGAATGTTTTATCACCTGACGATTTTTCTTTCCAGACATCTCTTTCCTTGCAGCAGGAGAGTCTTAAGCTGGAGGATATTGAACGGGTAGCTATCGAGAAAGCACTGGTTAAGAATAATGGAAGGTATAAAGATACTGCCAGAGAACTGGGCATCTCAAGAACAACCCTGTATCATAAATTAAAAAAATATGAGATACAATAGTTTCTATGTGAATATACTGACCAGAATAATCCTTTTAAGTGCCACTAATTTCGCTTTTTTCTGGTTTCTGGTTAGCACCGGAAGATTTTTCTCTATAGTCTTTCTGGGATTCCTGATCATTACACAGATTGCCGGGCTTATTCATTATGTGAATACAACCAATCGCAATCTGGCAAGTTTCCTTCTGATGATTGGCGAGGAAAGTGTTGAATTTATGCATTTGAAAGAAAAAGTTGAAAAAACCTTCAAAGGATTACATTACAGTTTTCAAAGGTTGAATGAGGAGATCAACCGGGTAAAACTTCAGCGTGAATATTCCGATATTCTGTTCCGTAATGTGATGAGTCATATGGATACAGGTATCCTTGTATGGAACAGAGCCGGCTCTATCCAGGTTGTCAATGAATCAGGACTGGGTCTTCTGAACGTCAAAGATCTTAAACATATATCTGAACTGGATTTTCAATATCCGGGCCTTAGCAGTCGAATCCAGACATTGAAACCAGGAGGGAGCTCAGTTATTATTCTTTCAAATACCCTGGGTGAGAACCAGCCATTTTTATTCAGGGCTAAGAGTTTTTTATTGGGCAAGGAACAATTGCAACTGGTATCGTTCCAGGATATACAATCGGAGCTCGAAGAAAAGGAAATGGAGTCATGGCAGAAACTGATCCGGGTCCTTGCGCATGAAGTGTCCAATTCCATAACACCAATTACTACCCTTGGAACCAATATAGGTAACAGAATAAAAGCCTTATGGAAAGAGACCGAAACAGAAGTGAAGGTGCCCGGTCCTGTCATGAAGGATATTCACCGGAGTGCGGAATTAATTGAACAACGCGGGAATGGATTGATCGACTTCATCGGGCATTATAAGAGCTTTATACGACTCCCGGAGCCGGATATGAAAAATGTGGTTTTGAGAATATTATTTGATGATGTGTGTTCGCTATGCTCCGCAGAAAGCTCTGAAGAATCAACGATCATACACAATAAAATCCAGCCTCCAGATTTACAGGTAACTGCTGACAGAAAAATGCTTGAACAGGTTCTGATCAACCTGCTACAGAATGCACTCAAAGCCATTTCAGTAAATCCAGACGGAGTAATCAATGTTGAAGCATATATGCAAGAAAATAGAACGGTAATAATAAATATTTCTGATAATGGCAAAGGAATTCCGGAAGATATCATTGACCAGGTATTTGTACCCTTTTTTACCACAGATGAAAAGGGTACCGGTATTGGACTAAGCCTTAGCCGCCGTATCATGTACCTGCATGGAGGTACAATCCGGTTGCGATCGGTTGAGGGAAAAGGAACGACTGTTATTTTGATATTCCCGGGGAAAAAGCCTTGATGAAAATTATCCTAAATTTCACACTGTTTTTCAATATTTAATTTGCTCAACCAGTAAATCATATATATAAATTCCCTGGTTTATAGATTGACTGATCTGAACGATAATTTCACCTGAATTGTCTAACTTTTCCGGCAGTACGGCTTCAACAATCATAAGGTTCCACATACCGGGGAGATGATAAAGGTAGTATGGCAGGGTTGTATGATGAATAATGCGGTTCCATTTATCCCTGAAAACTGATAATTGTAAGCTACATGATTGTTCCCTGAGTATCTCAACGGGATAATAATAAATACTGGCCCTAATTCCTGTGAACTCAGGATCGATTTCATTCCCGCTGATTCTGACCGTATAACCGCTGTGGGAAGTGGTATCGAGCAGTGTACAGGCCCGTCCGGCAATGATCGTATCAGGGAGATTTGTCAGTGTATCAATATCAAATGGTATGTATCGGATAGTTTTTATCTGTTTGATATCATCATCATTATAAAAAGAAAGTGTGTTAAGCTGATCATAATTGTAATTTTTCTCAGTCATTGTGTCTTTTCTGAAAACGAAAATGTTATAGTAATTTTTTCCAAGAACCCAGAAATAATTAACAGGTTTAAATAATTTAATCAACTTCAGGGACGGATCATCAACAAGGCTCTTCAGCGACACCCTTCCTTCATTTGCTCCGAAGTGGGCATCCCAGACAATGTAACTTCCTTCGGGGATTTTTTCTCCGGGATTTTCGGGGTTTGGAAGAAATTGATTAATCCTCTCCCTGTCAAAATAATTAACACCCATATAATGTTGCAAAAGGGGGTCGAAAAAGTAAATCTTTCCTTTATCAAGTGCATGATGTTTCAGCCATTGACTGGCTTTGAAAATAAGTCTTTCCGGTTCATTGAAGCGTCGTGGGATGGTATAAACTTTAAATGGTGTAATAAAGATAAAATACAGCAGAATAGCATATATGCCTGTTTTCAGCCAGATATTTATAAACCGGGGTTTTGTTATCAGGTTAATACCCTGCAGGCAATATATTGAAGCCAGGGGCAGAACCGGTGTCATAAAACGAATCAGACCACCCGAGCCAACCGTGCCCCTGTACCATGCATAGGAATGAGCTGCAATATACACAAATAAGGGTCCCAGGATAACAAATAATTCAGAGAGTTTATGGGAATATTTAAATGAGAATTCAGAAAACAATCGGGTAAGGCTGTATAATAATCCAGTGATAAACATCAGAGTAAGAGGAATCCCAAGGATCCTGGCCGCATTGCTTACGTAATAGAAAATACTTCCACTGCCATAAATACCGGATGTGTCACCATATGGCCATTGATGAATGATCCAAAGCAGGTCATGGTAATAGAATGCCCCGGCCAGACTAAATAGTGATACTCCTGATAGGAGAAAAGGTATCGCTTTCCATTTTTTATACCATGCAAAAATGACAAGATAAACAGGGATAATAACGATTCCCTCATTCCGGATAAATGGAAGAAAAGATACAACGACTGAAGAAAAGATATATTTTTCCTTAAAAAACAGATAGGCAGCAACTATAAGTGCAAAACCAAATAAGATTTCTGTCATTCCTGATACAATCATCACAGTATACATCGGAGCAAAGCAAATAAACAGGATTAACAGCCAGGCATCTTTATACTGCATGATTCTGGCAATCAGGTAGGTGAAATAACATGTGAGCAACCCGATGAGGATGTTGAAGATAATTACACCCTCCATTCCAAACCTGGCGAAAGGTGCAGCGAGAAGGGTATAAACAGGTTTGCCCCAGAGATCCAGGATTAAATGCGGGTATTGAAAAACATTACTGGAGATGTTATAATGTGAAATATCATCTGCTCCGCCATATGTTCCTTCCTGCAGGAAGGAGATAACCAGGAAAAATATAAAGAGTATTCCCAGGAGGGTGAATGCGATCAGCCTTTCGTCCGGATATTTAAACTGCCTCATCTTCAGATTCTTTTTCTGAAGAGATTATATTTTACAATGCAGAGAAGGGCACGGAATCCATCTTTCCACTTGATTTTTTTCCCTTCTTCATACCTTCGCCCGTAATACGATATCCCGACCTCATAGATCCTGATGCCGGGGATCCTGGATATTTTTGCCGTGACTTCCGGTTCAAAACCAAATCTTTTTTCCTTGAGATTTATACTTTTAATAATCTCCTTCCGGAAACATTTGAATCCTGTTTCCATATCGGTCAGATTCAGGTTGGTGAATATATTTGACAGGAATGTCAGGAAACGGTTTCCTATCGTATGCCAGAAGAATAATATCCTGTGAGGATTGGATCCCATAAATCGTGATCCATAGACAACATCAGCATGACCTTCTATGATTGGACCCAGTAAAATCATATATTCGCGTGGATCATATTCAAAATCAGCATCCTGGATGATTATGCAATCGCCCGTGGCCTGGTTAAAACCCGAATGTAAAGAAGCACCCTTTCCAAGGTTTTTATCATGGTTCACAAGCTTGATTGCGACATCCGGGTTTTTGTCTATATACTTCTGCACAATTTCCATTGTATGATCGGAGGAATGATCGTTAACAACAATGATCTCCTTTTTGATATTATCAAGATCAACCTGAACAACTTTATCCAGAACCGTCCCGATGGTTGATTCCTCATTATATGCCGGGATAATAATTGAAAGTGTTTTAATACTGGAAGTCATTTCCCACTCTTATAATATTCTTAATGATAAATGAATAAGGGTGTTAAGGTACTAAAAACTGAATTATTTTGATTGTTATCCTGATGTTATTTATAAAAAAGGTCCCAGAGAGCCACTGTGTGTTTAAGAGAACCACAGAGATGCATTCCCTGTGTATCTCATTTATCTCTGTGGCCCTCTGTGACCTTATTTACAAATGAATATGAACTATATCTGGTTATTTTAAAATCATCAAAATAAGCAGAATCATTGCCTGTATACCAGAGATATATTTTCATTTCTTTACCATCCATTTCCCCGGGAACAAAGAATTCTGCAGAAATATTATACCAGCCCGGCACCGTATCCGGAATTATCGTATTTTCATTATAATAGAATACGTCAGACGTTAATGCAGAGGCAATAATCAATCCCTTTTCAGGGACACCGGAATATTTAACTTCTATTGCAAAGCTCTCACCTGTCTTAACCTGTGGGAGAGTTATTGTCATGCCAAAGGGATGTGAAGGATTAAGTTTGGCAGAATACTTTCCTGACCATGATGTTTCGTCACTCTGTGTTATTCCAAATTCAAATAAAAGGGAATCAGAGAAGGAAAGGTAGTCCTTGCTGTCATTTGTAACCTGCTCGGCATCGCACAGTATAGACTGCAGGATCTTTCTTTCAGGGATTGTAAAATTGGGATTTTTATTTACCAGATCGAAAATATGGATCTTATTAAAACGGCCCACGAGGTTTGTAGCATAGCTCTGAAGATATGGTTTCACGATAAGTTCTTCCAGGTCCCTGACAATCATGTATTTAGCCCCCTTATCTATGGAGTGTTGAATACCGGTACTATCCCTGTTATAAAGGATTTTTTCTCCTTCACCAAATTGTGTTTCAATGTGTTCAATCCATCCTTTACGGTTCATCAGGTAAAGAGGAAGCTGCGTTTCACCTGAGATGGAAATAACTGTATCCTTCAGCAGGATCCCATTCTGTTCCAGAAAAGGTGTGATTTCATAGTAATCATGAAGCATGTAATAAATGTTTTCTTTATTGTTATATCTTTCATCCAGTTTGGATTTAGCATACCAGAGATGATAAATGACAAAGCAAAAAAACAGGGATTTTAAAATGAGGGATTTAAAGAGTCTGTAATGTTTTTGCTTCATAAGGCTGAATGAAGAGATAATTATGAATATTGGCAGAATATAGATGTTGATTGTATAATAATCGTGATCCTTCAACATAAAAAATTGCATCAGAACATAAAGCAGGACAATTGGAATAAGAAACATAATGGTATAGAACAGGAGAGGATGAGCGGAAAGACGGTTAACCAGCATATAAATAAACAATATGATAAGGAAGAAATATATCCAAATACTGAAATACTGAGTGAACCAGATTTTAACCACAGCCTTGATGACATTTCTTGTAGCTTCCGTATTCATATCCCAGATGGGGAATGACCTTGTTGAGAAGTAATAACAGTCATGGATTTGATTATACCGGTGCGCATAAACTATCCATAAAAAGATAATAATGACACCAGGGATATAAGGGATAATCCGTTTTAAACCATTACCAAAAATCCTTCTGCCATCCTGATGGCAACGGATAATATTCAATCCTTCCAGAGTAAATATTATCGCAAGGGATAGCAGGCTGAAAAGCCCGGTTATTTTAAATGCACCGGCAAGGAAAAAGAATAATGCGCTGAGATAAAGATTTTTATGTTGTCCATGAATATAATAATTGATAAAATAAAACCATGCCATAATAACAAAAGCCAGTGCAGAGGTATTTGTCAGGTAATTATTAGCATAATAGGCTATTACGGGTGATGAAAGCAGGATGAGAGGCAGTGATACCGACCAGAATATATCATTCAGCAATACATACAGAAGCCTGAAAAAGTAAAATAGTCCGAGGAAGAAAATCAGGGTATTGATGATTCTGTAAATAAAGTCATGATACCCAAACATTTTATAAAGTATTGCCACCAGGTAATACAGGAACGGCAATTCGCTGGGTGCACATTTACCACTGGTCCCATCATCGGAGGTCAGGTTGTGGATTTCGGGATGAAAAAAATCCATATCACTCTGGTAATAATTCAGGGCTAATGACGCACAATCTGCCTGCCTGGGGAAGTGAATAGACTGAGGTTTTTTAAGCAGGATCTCAGGGTAATTAAAATACCAGGCGATGATAAAAAGAGTAAAAATAAAAATTACTGTGCCAATAAGTTTAAATCGGGTGGATGTCGCTTTTTGATCTGGCATATCAGCTCCATTTCAGATCATTAGTCAGTTTGGTCTGGAAACCGGAAATTCTGGAAAAAATATTGCGAGTCATACTTCGCTCTATTTCCGTCAGATCCTGTGAGGAAATTATATTTTTAGGGATCTCATTATTCAGGATAGAAGCCAATTGTATTTTAAAGCGGAGGCCCATAAGGAAATCATAGGCATGTGTGATTTCATCATATTCTGATTTATTAATCTCACCTTTTTGGAATATTTTTTCAATACGCAGAATTGTATTTGTTTCTATTATCCGGTGATAAAGTGAGTATATGCGTGCAAAGTCAGTCACAGGCATAATTCCTGTTTTGAGGTCCATCGTTTCTGGTTTAGCTCCTGGCGAATCAACCGAAGCGGATTTAAATATATTCAGAGGCAGTTTATATTTCAGGGTATCCTGTGCCATTCTCTGGTAGAAGTCCGGCTTGTCGTAGGAGATCTTATCGATATGGGAACGGAGTTGTTCGGCGAATTGATGATCACCGTAGACGGTACGAAAGTCAAAGAAGATAGATATACCAAGAGAACTATCCCGTGTCTCGTTCTGAATCCAGTTGGAAAAATAATCCTTCCATTTTGAAACAGGCTGGCACCATTGTGGATTACCGGCCATGATATCACCTCTACAGTAATTATATCCTATTCTGTCGAGCCAGAGGTTAATTTTTTGTCCAAAGTAAAGGAAGTACTTATTTATTTCTGATATTTTATCATAGGAAACATCCTCATAGATGATGGCATTATCCTGATCCGTGACCATAGTTTGTTCCCTGCGTCCCTCACTGCCAAGTACGAGGAATGCAAATCTGACAGGGGGCGCTCCCATTTCTTCCACGGCAAATTCAATAACACGTTCTGTAATAGCATCTGTTATGGTGCTGATCAGGTGAGTAATATTCTGTATCCGGGCACCGCTATCAAGGAGGATCTTTACTAGTCCCGGCACTTTTTGATGTATATTTTTAAGATTTTCGACTGTTCTTACATTTTTAATTTCTTTAATCAGGTATGAAATGGAATTTCTCTGAACTTCGATAAGATCTTCGTTACTGAAGATACCAACGATATCACCCGATTTACCTGAAACAGCAAGATGAGAGATCTTTTTTTCTTCAACAAGAAGGATGGCTTCGTACAATAAAGCCTGGTCGGGTATTGTAATGAGAGGAGAGCTCATGATTTCATATACCGGGTTAGTGAACGGATATTCACCTGCTACCACACGGTTCCGGAGATCAGAATCGGTAATAATGCCAATGTAATTCCTGTCATCCTTGGTAACCAGGATAGCATCCTGGTTTTTACGGTTCATGAGTATCGCAGCATCATAGATACTCTGGTTCATATTACATTTTATATGTTCTTTCATGAAAGATGTTACCGGTAAATTCATCAAAAGAAGTGATGATTGTAATTCATCGGTCAGTGTTTCTTTTTCAATCCCATATTTTTGTCTCCGGCTGATATCCTTGGTAATAAAAATAATGCCTTCTTTATCGAGGTAAGTGATAGCAGATGCCATCACAATCACATCCCGGTACTTTCCATCCTTATTCCTGGCCTGTGCCTCGAAATTCATTGTTTTACCTGATTCATTTAATATTTTACGAAGTTTGGCAATTGAAAAATCAGGATCAGTTTTGATGTAGAAAATATCCCTGAAATTTAACTGTGATATCTCATGTTGTGTGTATCCTGTCATGGCCAGGAAAATGATATTGGAATAAACAAACCTGCCATCAATATACATGATGGTCCCTTCAGGAGACGTGTCGATGAGAGCCTGGTATTTCTCTTTTGAAAGTTCGAGTTCTTCTTCAGCCTGTTCTCTGATTCTTTCTGATTTAAGGCTTTGTCTGATAATAAATGATAGTAATATGGTTATAACCAGGATGATACCACCTGATATCATGGCAAGGTGGATTTTCCTCCTGTAAATTTCCTGCTTTACATCTTCAATATATATGCCAGTTCCTATAATCCATCCCCATGGTTCATATAATTTCACAAATGATAATTTAGGAACAATCAAGGTGGAGTCATCTTTCCATTGCCACATATAATCTACATATCCCTCACCCTTTTCTTTTGTAACCTTTACAAATTCTATGAATAAAGCTTTACCCTTAGGATCTTTATAATCGTCCAGCCTTTTACCCTCCAAATCATTCCTGTAGGGATGAAGGATCATTACAGGTACTGTATCTGTGATCCAGAAATAATCTTTCAGTTCTTCACCATATCGCATATTCCGGATAACATCTATGGCCTGCTTCCGGGCCTCAACAGCAGAAAGAGAATCAGTGGATGTTTCCTTATTCAGATTATCGATGATACTGATTGTTGAATAGGTCAGTTCACGGATCATTTCACGCTTACGGTCAAACAAGCAGGATTCGAACCAGGGAATAATAACTAAGAAGAATATGAAAATAAATAGCGCAATTGTCAGGAATGCAGGAAGAATATAACTGATTATATATCTGAACCGAAACCCGGATTCATCCATTTTATTAACGGGTATTTAGGAATACAAAGTTAATTTAATTGTTCTGTATTTTTATCTAAGGGTGGCTAAAAGTGAATCCTTGAATATTGTTATATTTGAATAACCTCCAGCTCCGGTATTGAAGTATTCAGAATCATAAAGCCATTTTTGCTATCTCCCCTGGTAATCGCCGGGCCTATTATGATCTGCGGGATTAAATCCAGCCCTGTTTTACCAAAATAATTATATCTGAATTGCTTCCTGGAGGTAATGGAATATCCCTGCAGGTGGCCATGCCCCATAATTCCATACAGACTTTTTTGCTGCTTCATGTATTTTAAATGAGGCCTGAAATGACCGATTTTTGAAGGGAAAAATTTTGTGGCCCCGGTAAGATCCGGATAGAGAAAATGAGAGAAAAGGATAGTGAAATTCTCAACGGGAAAAATATGTGTTTCAGGAAGGGATGCGAGAAACTGTATGTGATCATCATTGATGGTATCCTTTATTTCGTCATGATAAAGCCAGATGGTATTACGTGAGATTTTTATTTGTTCTGACAGGTCAAGCTCAAACCAGTTATCTGGATATATTTTTTTCTTCAGGTAAACCGGGAGCTTCCCGGACCAATAATGGTCGTGGTTACCTGCTATGGTAATGTTACATGTTTCTTCAACCATCTCGATACAACCATTGGAATCCCTGCCATCCAGATCTTTATGATAATGGTGGCTATATCCGGCAATATCACCCAGGCAAACAAGCTGGTCAAAGCCTGTTTTTCTTATCATTTTCAATGCTTTTTCAAGGCTCCGGATGTCTGAATGGATATCTGAAATGATAGCTATTTTCATACGATCAATAAGTTTTAAAAGTTAATCAAAAATAAAGACAAAGGATACCGATAATTCATAGTTTTTGGGATAAAGATATAGAGGTCACGGAGTATCACAGAGAAATCTGAGAACCACAGAGTCAAAATGAAAAGAATATGGAACTAAATATAATTACTGGCAAAATTATCAATTGTGCTATCAAGGTACATAAAAGATTTGGACCTGGTATGCTTGAAAATGCCTATAAGGAATGCTTATATTATGATTTAACAAAAAGTGGTTTGTTTGTCAGGAAGAAAGTCATCTTACCACTTGAATATGAAGAAGTTATTATTAATTATGGCTACAGAATAGATTGGTTGGTTGAGGATAAAGTGGTTGTCGAGTTAAAAGCAGTTGAAGCAATAAATATTATTCATACAGCACAAGTCATAACTTACTTAAAGTTAGGAAATTACAAATTAGGATTATTAATTAATATTAACGTACTTCGATTAAAAGATGGCCTTAAAAGGATCATAAACTAATCTCTGTGGCACTCTTTATTCTCTGTGAGCCTCTGTGACCTTGAAAATAATTTCTAGAATTTTTCCTGAAACAGTTCGGCCAGGCCTTTTTCAGAAGCTTCGCATATTCCTCTTTCAGTAATTAATCCAGATATGAGCCTGGCAGGGGTTACGTCAAAACCATAATTGGAAACAGGGCTGGCAGGATCCATGGTCAATACCTTCTTTCTTTCGGATTGGTCAAGACCTTCTATATATCTGACCTCATCCGGATCTCTTTGTTCGATAGGAATTTCACGGAAGCCATTCCGAATCGAAAAATCTATTGAGGATGATGGGAGGGCGACATAAAAGGGCACATGATTATCTTTTGCTGCCAGTGCTTTCAGATAGGTTCCGATTTTATTGGCCACATCACCTGAACGGGTTGTGCGATCACTTCCTACGATTACCAGGTCAACCAACCCATGTTGCATAAGATGACCTCCTGCATTATCGACAATCACAGTATGGGGAACACCATGCTGTAAAAGTTCCCAGGCAGTTAGCCGGCTTCCCTGGTTCCTTGGGCGGGTTTCATCAACCCACACATGGACGGGGATACCATGATCGTATGCCATATATATAGGGGCTGTGGCGGTTCCATAATCAATACAGGCAAGCCATCCTGCATTGCAATGAGTTAATATATTCACGGTTTTTTTGGATTTTTCTTTATATATCGTATCTAAAACAGTGAATCCATGAAGCCCTATCTGCCGGCATGATTCTGTTTCATCATTCAGGATATTTAAAGTGGCCTTCAATGTTGCTTCGGGTAATTTTTCGGGATTTGTAAAAGATCTGATAGTCTCGGTCAGACGATTTACTGCAAAGTCAAGATTAACAGCTGTTGGCCGGACGTTACGCAGTTTTTCAGCGAAGGAGAAAATATTTTGTAAGGGATCTTTATTTTTTACTGCTTCGAGGGTTGCAAGATAAATACCAAATGCTGCGGTTACACCGATTAGTGGTGCGCCTCTTACTTTCATTTCCCGGATAGCATTCAATGCATCCTGTGCAGTATGAAGTTCGTCAATGACAAACCGGAAAGGGAGTTCATTCTGATTGATGAATCTGACAGTTTTTTGGTCTGTCTCATCAAGCCAGATTGCCTGATATGCTTTTCCGTTAATTAACATAAAACATAATAATTCAGCGCACAGAGGGCATCAGAGATTTTATAATAACCACAAAGAAAAAACTCTGTGGATCTATTTTGTCTCATAGGTTCTCTGTGACCTGAAAGAATATATCCTTTATCTGTAGTGGAGGCACAAGTTGATATGTTTGTATTCCAAGTTTAGCTGCATTTTCAATATGAATCAGGAGATCATCAACAAATAAGGTTTCTTCCGGAACAAGATTACTGTCTTTCAAAACATATTCAAATATTTTGATATCGGGTTTACTCATATGAAGGGTGTGGGAATAATATACTTTTTCAAATAATTCTGAAAGATTTGCAATACCATGATCCTTTTTCAGATGGTTATTGTATACTATTTCATGCATTGCATTGGTATTACTGAGCAGGAACACCCGGTATTTTAATTTTAACTTCATGATTGTATCAATCGATCCATCGATGAATCCCCCGATCATCGCATTCCAGGCATCAGCAATAACATGATCCGGTATATTATTTCCGGAAGCTTTCCGGATTTCGGATATAAACTGTTCAGGACGGATTGTTCCTATTTCAAAATGGTAAAAAAAAGGATACCTGGCAAATACGATATCAAGATCATCAATCTGAGGGATGCCAAATTCTTTAAATGCAATGATGGTTTTTTCAAGGTGGATTTCAAGAATAACCCTTCCCAGGTCAAGGATGATGTTTTTAATGTTTTTCAGATCGATCATAATTAAAACAACGAATTAATATATTAATATTTGATATATAAGGCTTCTCGCCCCTGCCTGCCGAAGTGCTTCGGCACGCAGGCAGGGATTACCTCAGATATTAACGCAGATTTCGCGGATATTTAAAATCCCGGTTATTTATGACCGGCGGAATCTGCTTTATAATCGGTGAAATCGGCAATAAATATATGTTTATTCAGGATATTTAAATTAGAAAAAATACAAAACCTTTGATAACTCTTATTTTTCAATCCAATCACCACATTCTTTAATTAAATTAATCAATTCCTCAACGGCATACTGTGCAGGGATATTTTTCTTTATAGGTTGTTTATCCTTATATAAAGTTATCTTTTCCGGGCCACTGCCAACAAATCCGTAGTCAGCATCAGCCATTTCCCCCGGCCCATTAACGATACATCCCATCACGGCAATTGTAAGGTGTTTAAGATGATGAGTGGAATTTTTAACCCTGGCAAGTGTATCCTGTATGTTAAATAAGGTCCGCCCACACGACGGGCAGGCAATGTATTCAGTTTTGAACATCCTGGCCCTTGTTGCCTGTAAGATCTGGAATGTAAGGTTCACATTTTCGCCGGAGGGAAAATTTGGATTTTCAAGCCATAATCCATTTGCCAGGCCGTCGGTAAAAAACATACCAAGGTCTGAGGCAGCTTTCAGGATATAAAGTTCTTTATCACTACAGGGATATTCTGATTTTAATATAACAGGGACAGGCAAACCGGACTGGTAAAGTAGATTGAATGCCCGGATTAATTTATTTCGTTTACCAGGTTGACATAATAATATGAATACGATATTACTAAATTCTGTAAGATTATCTAGCAGGTGATTATTGATTTCTTCCGGATGGATTTGGATAAAATTGAGTGATTCAGATCTATAAGATGTTTTCATGAATTCCTCCCGGTTAAAGGAGGGATAGAGTTTATTAAATTCAGATCCATGGCTTTGCCAGCCTGGAGCATCCGTAATGAAGGAAGATTTTTCATGTACTAAATGAAAATCAGGATTTGATGAATAGAGAAAGTCAGCAATGATTGCATCATCATCTAGTTTTGTTCCTTTTATAACAGGAATGGAAGATACAACAACAGGCACATTCCTTCCACCAATATCCAATATTTCATTTGTTTTTCGTTTTGAATAATGATACTCATTCCAGGCAGGTTTATCAGTGATTATTTTCAACCTGCCTTTTCCATTATGTAAAAGTTTCAGGGCAGCTGCTATTTCATTTTCCGGATCTTCCGTAAGTGACAGCCTTATTGTATCGCCTATTCCTTCAGCAAGCAATGTCCCTATTCCTGCGGCAGAGCGGATCCTTCCATCCTCTCCTTCACCTGATTCGGTTACACCAAGGTGCAGGGGGAAATTCATGTTTTCTTCCATCATCCTCTTTACCAGGAGCCTGTTAGCGTGAATCATTATCCTGGTATTGCTTGATTTGAGTGATACCACCAGGTTAAAAAAATTTTCCTCCATGCAGATCCTGAGATATTCCATGGCGGATTCAATCATTCCCTCCGGTGTAGCGCCGTATTTATTCAATATATGGTTTGACAGTGATCCATGGTTGACTCCAATCCTGATAGCAGTTCCGCTCTGTCTGCAACAATTAAGCAAAGGAATAAGCTTTTCCCTGATACTGTCATCAGCAAAATTTCCGGGATTTATCCTTACCTTATCAACAATATTTGCTGCAGCAACTGCTATTTTGGGATTAAAATGAACATCTGCAATCAATGAATTATTTATTCCTTTATCTCTGAGTTTATTTTGAATGATCCTTAGATTTTCAGCTTCCTTCATACTTCGGACGCTGAGCCTGACAAAATCAGCACCTGCGTTGATTATTCTAATACACTGGTCTATAGTTTTCTCTGTATCCAGTATACTGGTAGTGGTCATTGACTGGACACGGATGGGGGCATCTCCTCCAATACTGGTAGGGCCTATTTTTATTTTTTGGGATTTGTACAATTTATGCTTGTAATATATTGGTTTATACAGGATCACAGGGTATAAATAAGAACCACAGAGAAATTACTCTGTGGTTCTCAATATTTCTCTGTATTACTCTGTGACCTAATTTATCTTCCACTCATAACCATCTTTCACATCCCGGACTTCCACTCCCAATCTGGATAATTCATCCCTGATCCGGTCGGCAGTTTCAAAATCTTTTCTTTTCCTGGCATCAATACGTATCATGAGCAGGAGATTTATCAGGTCGGAAAGCAGGCCTTTTCCTTTTGCATCATCCTTTTCCTCCTGAAGTCCAAGGATATCGAATATGAAGGTATGATAGATTTTTTTTATCTTCACCAGATCCGATGAGTTAAGGCTCTCATTTCCTGAGACAACTGAATTAATATCCCTGATACCATCAAAAAGATGTGATATGGCTATAGGACTGTTCAGATCATCATTCATAGCATCATATAGCTCCTTTTTAATGCGGTCCGGATTGATAGTGGATTTTTTAGCCGGGATAATCTTATCAATATTTTTAAATCCTTCCATCAACCTGTCAAGCCCTTTTGCTGCAGCCTGCAATGCCTCATTGGAAAAATCCAGCGTACTCCTGTAATGGGCCTGAAGCATAAAGAACCTGATTGTCATTGGACTATATGCATTACTGAGGAGTTTGTGATGTCCCGTAATAAATTCCTCCAGGGTTATGGAATTACCGAGTGATTTACCCATTTTCTTTCCATTCAGGGTTACCATATTATTATGCATCCAGTATTTAACTGATTCCGTTCCCTGGCTGGCAACTGTCTGTGCTATTTCACATTCATGATGAGGAAACAGGAGGTCCATACCACCACCATGGATATCAAATCTGTTACCCAGGTATTTCTGGCTCATTACCGAACACTCAACATGCCAGCCGGGGAAGCCATCGCTCCAGGGGGAAGGCCAGCGCATAATATGTTGCGGTTCAGCTTTCTTCCATAGAGCAAAATCTAATGGATTCCTCTTATCTGATTGTTTTTCAAGTTCGCGGGAAGCAGCCAGTAAATCTTCAGTTTTTCTGCCTGAAAGTTTACCATAATGATTTTTATTGTTATATTTCTCCACATCAAAATAAACCGAACCATTACTTTCGTATGCATATCCGTTATCAATTAATTTCTTAACCAGTTCCTGCTGTTCAATAATATGTCCGGATGCAAGGGGTTCAATATTTGGAGGGAGAACATTCAATTTCCGCATTGTATCGTGGTAGCGGTTCATATAATACTGAACCACTTCCATTGGTTCCATCTTTTCAATCCTGGCCTGTCTGGCAATCTTGTCTTCCCCTTCATCCAGATCCTGTTCCAGATGACCCACATCTGTGATGTTTCTTACATAACGGACCTTAAAACCCAGGTGCGTGAGATAGCGGTATAACAGGTCGAAAGTTATTGCCGGGCGGGCATGACCGAGATGGGGATCCCCGTATACCGTGGGCCCGCAGACATATAGCCCAACCAGCGGGGGATGAAACGGTTCGAATTTCTCCTTTGTATGTGATAGTGTGTTATATAAGTAAAGTATATGGTCCATAATAAAAAAATCAGTCAGGAAACCATGGCTATTATTGATATGTAAAATTAGTAATAATTACCTTTGTTTATAAATATAATTTGGGCACAGAGAATCAAAGAGTATATTGAGTTCTACAGAGAATTTATCTGTGGTTCTGCCTCATCTCTGTGATTCTCCGTGACCTTTATCATACTCATAAATGGCAAGGAAAGGAAAAAAGAAAAAAACAGGCAGACCTTTTCACCGTGAAGCGCTGACCAGTGCTATGACTGGGCTTTTTACAAATAATCCCACACAGACCTTTAACTATAAACAAATAGCTAAACGTCTTGAGATCACTGATACAGTTACAAAACGAAAAATCATTGAAGTTCTGGAGTTTTTAAAAAACCGCAATGATTTGATGGAGATATTTCCAGGTAAATATAAGCTTAGATCCAGAGGCGGATATATTTTCGGTACAGTTGACATGACGCAATTTGGTTATGCTTATATCCAGTCTGATGAGAGCGGGGAGGATGTGTTTGTTTCACGGAATAATCTGAACCAGGCACTTGATGGAGATTATGTTAAGGTATATCTGTTTGCCAGGAAGAAGGGCAAACGGTTGGAAGGTGAGGTTATTGAAATTATTGAACGTGCGAAGAAAACATTTGTTGGGATTGTTGAGGTGTCCGGCAATTTTGCATTTCTGAATTCCGGCACAAAACAGATGCCTTATGACCTGTATATTCCTCTCGACAGATTAAAAGGGGCAAAAGACGGGGATAAAGCTATTGCAGTTATAACAGGATGGCCAAAAGGTACTAAAAATCCTGCAGGGGAGATTATCGAGGTACTTGGTGAACCGGGACAGCATGAAGTTGAAATGCATGCTATTCTTGCTGAATTTGAGTTACCATGGAAATTCCCTGAAGAGGTTAACCATGCTGCGGAGTTGATCAGTGACCGTATAACAGAGCATGACTATGCCAAGCGGAGGGATTTCAGGGATGTACCAACTTTTACAATTGATCCGGCAGATGCAAAAGATTTTGATGATGCATTGTCAATCACACACCTTGAGAACGGCAACAGTGAGGTCGGTGTTCATATTGCTGATGTGTCACATTATATTGGTGAAAAATCCATCATTGATCAGGAAGCCTATGAACGAGGAACTTCTATATATCTTGTTGACAGGGTTATACCCATGTTGCCGGAGCGTCTTTCAAATAATATCTGTTCCCTCAAGCCACAGGAAGAAAAATTGTGTTACTCCGCCGTTTTTGAAATGAATAATAATGCCGAAGTGCTAAATGAATGGTTTGGACGGACAATTATATGTTCAGACCGCCGCTTTAATTATGATGAGGTACAGGAGATTATTGAGTGGAAAGAAGGTGATATGAAGGATGAAATTCTTGAACTTCATGAAATAGCACAAAAATTAAGAGCTGAACGATTCAGAAATGGTTCGTTTTCCTTCGAAAGGGTTGAGGTTAAATTTGAGATTGACCATGAGGGATATCCTCTAAGTGTTTTCTGGAGAGAGAATAAAGCATCCAATCAGCTGATTGAAGAATTTATGCTACTTGCCAATAAAAAGGTGGCTGAATTGATTGGCAAACCAAAGAAACTTAAACAATTGGAGGATAATGATTTTGCACCACCTGCAAAGACTATCGGAAAGACTTTTGTATACAGGATACATGATAAACCAAACCAGGAAAAAATTGAATCTTTTGCATGGTTTATCAAACGTTTTGGATACAGCCTGAATATGGGGAGTAAAAAAAAGATAGCCGGTTCAATTAATAAACTTGTGGAAGATGTAAAAGGGAAAAGTGAACAAAACATCATTGAAAGTCTCGCGATTAGAACCATGGCAAAAGCAGAATATTCCACCATGAATATCGGCCACTATGGCCTGGCTTTTCAATACTACACGCATTTTACATCCCCTATCCGGAGATATCCTGATTTAATGGTTCACAGACTGCTGGATCATTATCTGCAAAACGGGGATTCCAAAAGTCAGAAAAAATATGAAGAACGATGCAAGCATTCTTCAGAAATGGAAAGGAAGGCCATGGAAGCTGAATGGGCATCAATTAAGTATAAACAGGTTGAATTTCTGGCTGATAAAATTGGAGAGATTTATGATGGTGTTATTTCTGGTGTGACTGAATGGGGCTTGTATGTTGAGCTTGTTCACTGTAAATGTGAAGGGATGATTTCTCTCAGGGACCTATTTGACGATTTCTATGATTATGATGAGGATAACTATTGTATTACCGGAAAGCGGACAGGCAGGAAATTTCAGCTCGGTGATCAGATTAAAGTGGAAATTGCGCGTGCCAACCTGGCAAAAAGACAGTTAGATTTATTTTTTGTTGATGAATAGAACCACTCGCAATCTCTAAATGAGTTCTATACGAGGTTTCTTCAGAATCATTGCTCTATTGATTCTTCTGATGAGCCGGATGAGTGGATTGCATCAGTATCTTCGGTCTGCACTTTTTCTGATATCCTGAAAAAGCGTTTCTGGAAAATAAGGATAATAATTACACCTGTTGTAATTGATGAATCGGCGATATTGAAAACAGGCCGGAAGAAAATAAAAGTCTGACCACCCCAGAAGGGGAACCAGTCCGGCCAGCTTCCTTTAATAATTGGAAAATATAACATATCAACGACCCTGCCATGGAGAAATGATGCATACCCACCATTTTCCGGAAAAATTTCTGCAACCCGACCCCAGCTGTCAGTAAAAATAACACCATAAAATGCTGAATCGATGATATTGCCTATGGCTCCGGCCAGGATGAGTGAGGTGCTGATGACGAGGCCATGATGAGCCTTGTTACGGATAAGATGACGGATAAAAAAAGCAATCCCTACTACCGCAGCAATACGGAAAAGGCTGAGACTGATTTTACCGAATTCTCCCGGAATATCAATTCCGAATGCCATACCGTTATTCTCAGTGAAATGCAGGATGAACCAGTTACCAAAAACATGAATTTCCTCTCCCAGCATGAGTGAAGTTTTAATCCAGATTTTCATAAACTGGTCTAGGATAAGGATCACAGATATAAGAATAAGGGATTTTCTTGTAATAGACATATTATTTCATTCGGGAAAGGCAAAGATAATATTAATATGAAAAGTTAATACTTTCGGACATGTATATTGAAATTCCAGATAAATGAGCTATAATTCGGATATGTGGAGCTGTGCCAGTGCACAGCACCGTAAGCGTTGAATCCTCAATATCGCTGGTTTGACCTCAGAACTTTTCAGGACTAGATAAAAAATGATTGGAAATCGTTCTCCAATCATTTTTATTAAAGTCATTACTTAAAGATTATTGTTGCTGTTGTTTGGCGTCAATACTGAGGGTTGCATGTGGTACAGCACGTAACCTTTCCTTTGGTATCAACTTGCCGGTCACACGACAGATGCCATAAGTTTTATTCTCAATCCTGATCAGGGCTGCCTGCAGATGTTGAATAAACTTTTGTTGTCGTTGTGCCAGTTTACCGGCTTCTTCTTTGGATAGGGTTGCAGCCCCTTCTTCAAGCACCTTAAAGGTTGGGGAAGTATCCTGTGTATCGTTGCTTTCACTCTGGGTGATAGCATCTTTTAACAAGTCATAATCTTTTCTTGCTTTGTCAAGCTTGGCCAGGATTATTTGCTTAAATTCCTCAAGCTCATCATCATTATATCTCGTCTTTTCTCCCATGGCTCATAAATTTTCGCCAAATATAAGAAAATTTGAATAAATGGGCCATATTGTAGAGTTTATTGGAAAATATAAACAGAACAGGCAAATGCCTCACTTATCAGATAACTTTTTCTATTTTTAGCAGGGTTGTGATATCATCATCAATCTCAACCTTCCGGGAATTGGTTTTTTCCAGCTTATCAGTTAATCGTATTTCTTTCGCAAGTGTCTGAGAACCAATATATTCCTTATTTTTTTCTATTGCTTTATTAATAGCATCATGTTTCTGGATGCTGACCAGGATTTTATCTGTCACATCAAAACCGCTTTCTTTCCTGTAATTCTGGATGCGATTAATGAACTCCCTGGCAATACCTTCGAACCTGAGTTCTTCAGTAACAGAGATATCGAGTGCAACAGTCAGGTCTCCTTCACTGGCAACGAGCCAACCCGGGATATCTTCGGAAAGGATTTCAACATCATCCAAGGTAAGCGTGATTTTTTGTTCCCCGATCCTGAAGGTGAACGAACCTTCTTTTTCAAAATTAAGGATATCATCATGAGACATCTGATTGATAACAGTAACAATGTCTTTCATTAGTTTACCATACATGGGTCCCAGGGCCTTGAAATCAGGTTTAATTTTTTTAATTAAAATTTCACTTGAATCGGAAAGATATTCAAGTTCCTTCACATTAATTTCTGAAAGAATAAGGTTTTTAACAGCTTCGATTTTTGTCTTGTACTTTTTATTAAGGAGGGGAATAAGCACTTTATTGAGAGGCTGGCGGACTTTGATATTCACTTTTCTTCTTAATCCCAGTATGAGGGAAGAAATTTTTTGTGCAATATCCATGCGTTCTTCAAGTTCTTTATCGATAAGCGATTCATCATATTCAGGAAAATCAGTATGATGAACGGAATCATAGCTGAATTTTTTCGTAACCTGATTGAGGTCATTATATAATCTTTCTGCAAAAAAGGGAGCAAGAGGTGCCATAAGCCGGGCAACTGTTACGAGACAGGTGAAAAGAGTCTGGTAAGCGGAAAGTTTATCTTTAGAAAAATCGCCACCCCAGAAACGTTTTCTGTTTAATCTAACATACCAGTTACTCAGGTTTTCTATAACAAATTCCTGGATAGCCCTTCCTGCCCAGGTAGGTTCGTAATCGTCGTAATATTCCTGAACTTCTTTTGTAAGTGTATTCAGCAGGGAAATAATCCACCGGTCTATTTCAGGCCTTTCCGCTACCGGAATATCTTCCTCATTAAATCGGAATCTATCGATATTGGCATATAGTGCAAAGAATGAATATGTATTAAACAGAGTCCCAAAAAATTTCCGGCGTACTTCATCAACACCGGCAATATCAAATTTAAGGTTATCCCATGGCTGACTATTTGTTATCATATACCACCTTAACGGATCAGCCCCGTATGTTTCAATAGTATGAAACGGATCGACAGAATTACCAAGCCTTTTTGACATCTTGTTTCCATTCTTGTCCAGAACCAGTCCATGTGAAACAATAGTTTTGCTTGAAACTGAATCCGAGATCATTGTAGCAATAGCATGAAGTGTAAAAAACCATCCGCGGGTTTGTTCAACACCTTCGGAGATAAAATCCGCAGGGAACAAATGGTTAAATTCATCTTTATTTTCAAAGGGATAATGCCACTGGGCGTAAGGCATAGCTCCCGAGTCGAACCAGCCATCTATCAGATCCGGTTCTCTGTACATTTTTTTTCCTGAAGAGGCAACGAGTATAATGTTATCCACAAATGGGCGATGAAGGTCAAACCTGTTATAGTTCTTGGAAGAATTATCACCCGGGATAAAATCTGCAAGTGGATTATCTTTCATAAATCCTGCCTCAACAGATTTTACTATTTCATCCTTCAATTCTTTCAGTGATCCGATACATTTTTCCTCGGTTTTATCTTCAGTCATCCAGATTGGCAATGGAGTTCCCCAGAAACGGGAGCGTGAAAGGTTCCAGTCAACGAGGTTTTCAAGCCATTGCCCGAACCTTCCGACCCCGGTTGATTTCGGCTTCCAGTTAATTGTATTATTCAGCTCAATTAACCGGTCTTTAAGTGCTGTAGTACGGATAAACCATGATTCAAGCGGATAATATAAAACAGGTTTATCAGTGCGCCAGCAATGAGGATAACTGTGTATATACTTTGAGATCTGAAAAACCTTATTCTGTCTTTTCAGATCGACAGCAATAGAAATATCAGTAGTCTCGTCATCCTTTTCACTCGTCTCGTCATATTCGTTTTTTACAAATTTGCCGGCGAATTCACCATAGACTTTTGTATTTACATATTCTTTCACAAAATCGGGATTCATATCCTCGATCAGGTAAAATCTTCCTTTTTTATCTACCAGGGGTTGTGTGGTGCCTTCGCGATCAATAATAATCAGGGGAGGTATATCATATTCCCGGGCTATTTTATAATCGTCTGCTCCAAATGTTGGTGCGATATGCACAACCCCGGTACCTTCTTCTGTTGAAACGAAATCTCCCAGCAGTATCCGGAAGGCTTCTTTATGTGGTTTAACCCAGGTAATAAGCTGTTCATATTTGATTCCTTCAAATTCACGGCCTTTATGCCGGGAAAGGACTTTAAAAGGAATTTCTTTATCACCCGGCTGATAATGATCTGGATCGAGATTCCTGTTTTCCGGAGGGAAATATATTTCTGACAGAATTCCGGCTAAAATTACCACAATAGGTTTGCCACTGTATGGATGAAATGTTTTTATTCTGATATAATCAATATCAGGCCCCATTGCAAGTGCAGTATTTGATGGAAGTGTCCATGGTGTTGTGGTCCATGCAAGTATGAACACGTCACAGTCAATATTCTTATAAAGAAAATCGGATTTCTTATCACGAATCAGTTTAAAAAGGGCAACAACAGATGTATCTTTGATATCACGGTAACATCCCGGCTGGTTCAGTTCATGGCTGCTGAGGCCTGTACCGGCAGCGGGTGAATATGGCTGAATGGTATATCCCTTGTATAAGAATTCTTTCTTGTAAAGTTCCATTAACAGGTACCAGAGTGTTTCAATATAACGGTTATCGTAAGTGATGTAAGGTTCGTCCATATTAATCCAGTAACCCATCTTATCGGTAAAATCCTCCCACTCACGTGTATAACGCATAACCTCTTGTTTACAGGTATTATTGTATTCACTTACACTGATTTTCTTTCCTATATCTTCCTTGGTGATGCCAAGGGATGTTTCAACTGCAAGTTCAACAGGAAGGCCATGGGTGTCCCAGCCGGCTTTGCGGTCAACCCTGTAACCTTTCTGTGATTTATACCGGCAAAAGATATCTTTAATTGTGCGGGAAATAACATGATGAATGCCAGGAATTCCATTCGCTGAAGGGGGTCCTTCATAAAAAATGAATGCAGGGCTGGTTTTTCTGATTTCCAAACCTTTTTCAAAAGTTTTATTCTTTTTCCAATAAGAAAGGACTTCCTTATTTATTTTCGGAAGATCAAGACTCTTATATTCTGTGAACCTGGTACTCATGTGTCTCTTTAAAAATTGTGCAAAGATAAGGATTTTTTTAGGAATTGATAATCATGAATGTGCTGATACACAAAATCTAATCAGATAGGGAGAAGGTATTAATTAAACAAAAATCAGGCTGTGCCGAAAAATTAAAATCTGGCAGTTGAAGTCCAGTAAATCTGAGATTTTTAACAAACCGCATACAGTTAAGGATAAACTATACAGTTGATAGTAAAAGATTTAATAAACAAAAAATTAAAACCTGTTTAGCGAGTAGGAATAAGGATAAATAAATTGGGATTATTTCCCCAGTTGTTTTTTCAGGATTCTGGCAATATATTTCCCGATAATGTCAAATTCAATATTTACAACGGTTCCCGGTTTAATCTCGTGGAAATTTGTAACCTGGTATGTATACGGAATAATAGCAACCTGGAAAGATTTTTCCCGGGAGTTTACAACGGTCAGGGACACCCCATTCACTGAAACGGATCCTTTCTCTACAGTTATATGTTCTTCTGTTACAGGTTCATACTGGAATGTAAAATACCAGCTTCCTTCGGCTTCTTTGACCTCAGCACATATAGCAGTGAGATCAATATGCCCCTGTACCATGTGTCCGTCAAGACGGCCATCGACCTTTACACTCCGTTCGAGATTAACCTTTGTTCCAACATTCCAGTTTCTCAGATTTGTTTTTTGAAGGGTTTCAAGGATCGCTGTCACAGTATAATCCTTATCTGTTTTTTTTACTACTGTCAGGCATACGCCATCATGTGAAATACTCTGATCTATGGATAATTCGTTTACAAAACTGCATGTAAGCGTAATATGCAGGTTTTCTTGCTCTTTTACAAGCTTTGTAACGGTTGCTGTTTCCTCAACAATTCCTGAAAACATAATTATTCGTTTTAGTTTAAGATTTGACCTGTTGTGCAATTTATTAACGGACATGAAGTTTTTTCATGAAAAACTACTCAAGAACTCATGAAAAAAGTTCATGGGAGTTCCCTGCTGTAAAGTGTAAATTTGTTGATTAATAAAGACAAATTTAAACTTTTTACATAGGAAAATTAATTAATGTATAACGTAGTTTGAGAAATAATAGCATTCATGCCAGATATAAATGTAACCGGAGGTATGTCACAACTTAAATTTAAGACTTCACGCAAAGCTGACGCAAAACTGCCTGCTGAATCCGCCAGTTGGCGAAGCAGGCAGGGATCGCAAAGTTTTGATTAACAAACATGTGATCTTTGCAAACTTTGTATTCTATTTGTCTTACGTGAAAAGATAATATTAACACACACCTTGTATTCACGGATTCATATTATTGCGATTCAATTCTCCGGAAAGGTCATTGATATAATCTATAACCATCAGTTTCATTGAATGAATATCCTCTATGATCTTTTCCTGATATAATAGTTCCTCTGCAAAATTTGAGGCAAGTAATTCTTTTTCAACATTATCGAGATTTTTAAGAGCCATAAAAAGTAAATGAATCCGGTCGTTCAATGAACTATCATACTTGCTTTGATTAAGGTTTTGTAAAAACTTGTTCATCTCATCATGTATTTTACAGAACAAATTAAAATCCTGTTGATTATTGAATTCATCGGGTATAAGATCTGATCCCAACAGACGGCCAAAAGAGGAATTCATTAAATTTTCGTTTTTCATGATTTAAGAGTTTAATGGTTTATACCCTTTAATGATGAATTGTTAAAAATATCGGTCATGTTATGGTCATTTTTTTCAGAGATAATAGATATTTTTCAGAGAATTCATTTAGCCTCCGTTTCCTGTTTTGACCTTAAAACAAAGAATAATTCATATTTTCGCAGATACAAAAAGTTAATACATGATTCTTATAACCGGGGGTACAGGATTGGTCGGTTCTCACCTTCTGTTTAACCTGCTGAAAGAAGAAAAGAAAGTCAGGGCACTGATCCGTGATATGAATGGTATTGATTATGTTAAAAGAACCTTCAGCTATTATACGGATGATCCTGATGATCTTTTATCACGTATTGAATGGATTGAAGCTGATATAACGGACCCATACAGTGTGCATGATGCTATTAGCGGGATGGATTTTGTATATCATCTGGCCGCCCGTGTTTCGTTTACTCCTGCAGACAAACGGGCCATCCTGAGGAATAATATTGAAGGAACTGAAAATGTTGTAAACGCCTGTTTGGAGCACAAGGTAAGAAAGCTTTGTTTTGTCAGTTCTGTGGCAACACTCGGAAACAATGTTCTGGAAGAAAAAGTTACTGAAGAAAAGCTCTGGACAGGTCCACATCATCATTCATATTATTCTATCAGTAAATACAAGTCTGAAATGATCGTTTGGCGTGCAATTAATGAAGGATTAAATGCAGTCATTGTTAATCCTTCAGTAATTGTCGGCCCGGGTAACTGGCACAGGAGCAGTGGGCAATTGATTCAGGTGGTATGGAAAGGGTTGAAATATTATATTGAGGGTATGACGGGGTACGTAGATGTCAGGGATGTGGTAAAGGTAATGATTCACCTTATGAATGGAGATTATTCCGGAGAAAGATATATAATAACGTCAGAAAATCTGACAAATAAAGAAGTACTTGAAATGATTGCCGGAGCTCTGGGAAAACCATTGCCTTCAAGGGTACCTTCGCCAATCATCATTCAGATAGTATGTGTCCTCGACTGGTTTAAGAGCCTGTTTAGTGGTGACAAAAGACGCATAACCATGGAATTTATTTCCGCGGCAAATGAAAAAAGAAAATTTTCAAATGAGAAGATAATCAAAGTAACCGGAATAAGATTTATACCGGTACATGAATCTATTCAGGAAACAGCGCGATTGTTTCTCCAGGATGTGAGCAGCTAGTATTACTCGAATCCGAGATCTTTCATCTTCTCCTCTGATTTCCTGGCAATTTCCTCATATCTTTGCTGATATTTCTCTTCATTGGCACACTGATACATTGTCACCCAGTTTGTAGACCACGAACCAAGTTCTTCCATGAGTGAACCAAACTTTGAACTTATTTCAACGTCGGCAGGATTATTTTTATAATCTTCGAGAAATTTCAAATATTCGTCCATCCATTCTTCATACTTATCCAGGAACTCGTCACAATTACTTATTTTATCATCACCGTCTTTGACCTCTACAGATTCCCCGGTATCTTCTTCCAGGTCGCTTTCTGTTCCTGTCTGTCCTGATCTGCCACCACAGGAAGCAAGTAATAAAAGCGAAAGAATCATAATCAGATTGTAAATTTGTTTCATGATTAAAAGATTTTTATGTTATTGATATATTGATTAATGTCTGCTTCAACTGCTTGTATATATTTAATCCACTTATCACCACACGATGGTACCCAGGTTGGTGTTTTTGTTGTATTAATATTATATAAACCTCAGAGGCTTACAATACATAAGTATACAGATATAATACAGGAAATTCAATTGAAATCATTCAATAAATAAGGAATGAAAATTTCTGTCAGGAGTTAGGATTCTTAACGATCTTTATATACGAGGCAGGTATTTTAAGATGAAGGGATTGTTGTATTCCCTCGATCATGATCCTGAGTCTTTTTTTCTTTGAGATTTCAATAAGTGTTCCTTCCAATCCTTTAAGTGTTCCATGGGTAACTATAACCCTGTCGCCTATTTTCACATGGATGGTCTCATCCGTCAATTCTTCACCCGTGGCAATAAAAGTTTTGATAGCTTCAATCTGTACCGGTGGGATTGTTACAGCTTTTTTTTCGAAGGTTACAAACCTGACCACACCAGGTGTCTGGAGTGAAGGAAGGTAGTCTTCCCGCGTAATATAAACAAATATATATGATTTAAATAATGGTTCTCTGACCCATTTCTTTCGGTCGCTCCATTGTTTTAATACCTTTTGCAGTGGCAGGTAATGATCAATGCCTTTTTCAAGAAGCAATTCAGCCACTTTTTTTTCCCACCTGGGCTTTGTATAGATGGCGTACCATTTTTTTCCCTGCATGATGAAAGACGATCGTTAATAAAAAGTAAGGAATAACAATAGGGATACCGCAAAGTTTTCAACCTATTCCAAATATATTTTTTATGTCGTCAACATTATCCAGTTTTTCCCATGTAAAAAAATCTACATCTTTCCGAATTCTCTCTTCGCGGTCACAATTACTATTATGAATAATTTCAACAGTGTCTCGGTAATGGTCTCTTCCCATATGTCCGTATGCTGCAGTTGGCAGATAGATCGGATTCTTAAGTCCGAGTTTATTAATAATAGCAGCGGGCCTGAGGTCAAAAATATCCAGGATTTTTCTTGCAATCTCGTCATCAGTATAATGAACATGGGAGGTACCATTGGTATTCAGGAACAACCCTATTGGTCTGGCTACTCCGATAGCATATGCGACCTGGACAATCACTTCATCGGCTACACCTGCGGCGACAAGGTTTTTTGCAATATGTCTCATGGCGTATGCTCCGGAACGATCAACTTTTGAAGGATCTTTACCAGAAAAAGCGCCACCACCATGTGCACCTTTTCCTCCATAGGTATCCACGATGATTTTCCTGCCAGTGAGGCCGGTATCACCATGTGGTCCGCCGATAACAAATTTACCGGTAGGATTCACATGGAGGACCAGCTTATCGGAGAAAAGTTTTTGTATCCTTTCAGGTAATCTTGATTTAATTCGCGGGATGAGGATATTCTTGACATCTTCCTTAATGGTGGCCAGCATTCTGTTTTGATCTGAATCAAAGGGATCATGCTGGGTTGAAACAACAATGGTATGAATATTAGCAGGTTGATTATTTTTGTCGTATTCTATTGTAACCTGTGATTTTGAATCCGGGCGCAGATAGGTCATTTTTTCACTTTCCCTCCTTATTGCTGCCAGCTCCTGAAGCAACATATGGGATATCTGGGAAGCAAGCGGCATATAATCATCCGTTTCTGTACAGGCATAGCCGAACATCATTCCCTGATCTCCGGCCCCCTGTTCCAGTTCATCCCCTCTTTCCACTCCCTGGCGGATATCGGGTGATTGTTCATGAATAGTTGAGATAATACCACATGAATCGGCATCGAACATATATTCGGCTCTGGTATATCCGATTTTCCGGATAACTTCCCTGGTTATTTGCTGGACATCTACATAGGTATTTGTATGTACTTCTCCGCTGAGCATGACCAGCCCGGTTGTTACAAGTGTTTCTACAGCAACTTTAGATTCCGGATCACGTCTTAGAAACTCATCAAGCAATGCATCTGATATTTGATCAGCTATCTTGTCAGGATGCCCTTCCGAAACGGATTCTGATGTAAACAGGTAACTCATTCTTGTATTTTAAAAGGGTACGAAGTAAGTAATAATAGTTTGTAATTCCAAAATTTATGAAGTTGTCAGATCCCTGAAAACATCCTCAAGGCTTTTCTCCTTTTTCTGCAAAGAAAGGACCTTATATCCTTTTGAGACGGCCAGTTCAAATATCTCACCCCGGATATCCCTATCTGAAGAAGACTGAATGAGCCACCTATTCCTATCTATATTCTTTATCTGGTCTGTTCCCTGAATCTCCTGAAGATCTTCTGAATCTATCTCCCTGTCGAATTCAACAATAATTGTTTGAGTGGATTCCCGGAGCTGATGACCTATTTTCTTTGATTCTTCATCGGCAACAATCCTTCCCTTATCAATAATGATTACTCTGTCGCAAATCGCTTCCACCTCCTGCATGATATGTGTTGACAGCAATACAGTCTTTTCTTTTCCCAGTTCAGCAATAAGATTCCTGATTTCTATTATCTGATTGGGATCCAGTCCGGAAGTCGGTTCGTCGAGGATAAGAATTTCAGGATTATGTATTAAAGCCTGTGCAAGTCCAATACGTTGGCGGAAACCTTTTGACAGTTCCCCGATTCTTTTCTTTCGTTCGATATCAAGCCCCGTTCGTAGAATAATCTCCGGGACAAGCTTTCCAGCCTTGTTTCGAAGACCATATAAACCGGCCACGTAGTGCAAATATTCACTCACATACATCTCTGTGTATAGGGGATTATGTTCAGGAAGATAACCTGTTATTTTTCTGATTTCCAGGGAATGTTCTACAATATCCAGGTCGTTCATATAAACATCACCCGATGTTGGGGGAATATATCCTGTGAGGATCTTAAACATTGTCGATTTGCCGGCGCCATTGGGACCAATTAAACCAACAATTTCTCCCTTCCGGACCTTAAATGACACATGATCCAGTGCAAGCTGTTCGCCATACCGTTTAGATATTTCCTTGGTGAGGATAGACATTACAGGAAATTAACAGGCGAAAATAATTAAAAAATACGGGTTATGCTATCACAGAAATTATCTTACAGGGGACAGATGGGTATTTATAAATTCTAAAGAGCCATGCCATAGCACTTCTTTACAAATTTTTTAAAACAATTATTTTTGATTTTATCAAATATTCGCTATCTCAATTGATTACTTTTTTACGGCCACTCATGTAACTTACCAGGATTGTGATGAGTAATGAAATAAAAAATGCAGGTATTAGCTCATACATTAGATTATTTAATGCCGGCACAATTTTCCAGACAAAGACTGTCAGGGTTCCTGTAATTAATCCTGCAATAATTCCGGGCTTTGTTGTGCGTTCCCAGAAAAGGGCAAGTATGGATGTAGGGCCGATAGATGCTCCCAGCCCGGCCCATGCAAACAGGACGAACCAGAATACCAGGTCTTCAATTAAAATTCCAAGAATAACAGCAATCAGAACAAGAATAATCACAACAAACCTGCTCATCAGGGCAAGTTTTTTTTGTGATATTTGTTTGCCTTTTAGAAGTATCTTTTCATACAGGTCCCTCACAATACTTGAGGCTGCCACAAGTAGTTGTGAATCAGCTGTGGACATAATAGCTGCGAAAATTGAAGCCAGGATAAGGCCAACTGCTACAGGATGTAACAATTCATTGGCAAGGGTAATATAAACATTTTCTGCATCTGCATCAGGTAATAAGGATGGGGAGGAGAAATATGCCCTGCCAACAAGTCCGGTAAATAATGCACCGGCAGCCAGTAAAATGTTCCAGACTGTACCTACAATGGCAGTCCAGTTAAATTGTGATGGATCCCTGATAGACATATAGCGTATTATTATATGCGGATTGCCAGGTGATCCAAGGCCAATCCCCAGGAATCCTGCCAGCATGCCTGCCGTTAATGCAAAAGAATTGAAGAAATCATTGTCGATTTTAAGCAAATTATTTGTCAGATCATTCCATCCACCCAGTTTAATGATACCATATAAGGGTAAACCGATGAGGCCAATAATCATGATGAATGCCTGGAGAACATCTGTAAGACTAACTGCAAGAAAGCCACCAAGTATGGTATAGATAAGAATGATAGCAGCTGTTATCAGTAATCCTGTATTTTGATTTAAACCAAAATTTGCAAAAAATGCTTTTCCACCACCAACAAATTGAGCCGACACATATGTAACCATAAAGATCATAAAGATGATGATAATGATGATTCTCAGGCTGCCTGACTGGTCCCTGAACCGTGCGGCATAAAAATCCGGAAGTGTAATACAATCATTTTCCTCGCTGAATTTTCTAATCCTGGGAGCATACAGAAGAAACAGAACAAATTCAACGATTGTATAACCGGCAACTGCCCATACAGCTGATAATCCCATTGTGTAGGCCATACCTGTAAATCCCAGAAGCAGCCATGCACTTCTACCTGAAACAACTGCAGAAAGGGCTACCACAAAACGCCCCATTGATCGCCCACCAAGAAAAAACTCTGAAATTCCCCTTGAGGAAAAACGTGTGGCAAAAACACCTATAAGAATAACAACAAGAAAATAAAGAAAAAATGGGATCAGAATCTGTAGGTTCATTATGGAATGATTTCTGGTTCAAATTTAATTATATGTGAAAAAAAAATGATAATCTACCTTATTTAACTTAAAATCTTATTTTTGCAGTTCATATCCAGGCAGAAAGTGGAGTAATGGAATGAAGTTAACAATCAATAGAAATTTTCTAATCCCTGAATAGAAAATATTATTAATAAATAAAAATTATATAATTATTTAAAAATCAAATGTTTGACTGAAAATTAAAATCGCACAGTTATGAATTACAAGAAGAATCATTTACTCAGGTTAACGCCAATTGCTGTCCTTCTTTTAGTATCAACTTTGATACGTGCACAGACGTTGGCAGATGTTATCAATGCCTTTAATGCAGGTGCTGAAGAAATTAATGCTGGAAATTTCGAAACTGCTATTTCAAAATTTGAAGAATGTGTTCAGCTGGCAGACCAGCTTGGATCTGAGGGTGAAGAAATGAAAGGGAAAGCCCAGGAACAGTTACCAACCATTCATTATCGTATTGCACTTGATAAATACAAAGAAAAAGATATTGATGGTGCAATTTCATGGTTTGAGAAGACAGTTACAACATGCGAACAGTATGGCAATGATGATATTAAAACAAAGTCGTTAAACTATATCCCGCAACTTTACTATGTAAAGGGTAATACACAGGCAAAGGATGAAGAATATGAAGAAGCCCTTGCCAGTTTTGATAAAGCAATTGAATATTTACCGGATTATACAAAGGCTTATTACAGTATGGGAGTGGTTTACAGGAAACTTGAGCAGGAGGAAAATATGTTTACGGCACTTGATAAAGCTATTGAATCAGGAAAAACATCCGGTGATGAAAAGACTGCTGAAGCAGCCGTTAAAACAGCCAGGGATTACCTTGTTATTGCAGGAGTGAAAGCCCTGAAAGAAGAAAATTATGAATCAGCGATCAACCTGCTCAATGCTTCAATGAAATATGATGATCAATATGCTGAACCTTATTACTATTTATCAGCAATATACAATAAGCAGCTGGAGTATGATAAAGCTATAGAAAATGCTGAAAAGGCACTTGCATATGATGATAGTGAACCGGAAAAGAAAGCCAGGATATATTTTGAACTGGGGAATGCATATGTTGGCATTGTTGAGTACAATAAGGCATGTGAAGCGTTCAAAAATGCTTTATATGAGCCTTATACCAGTAATGTCAAACATAAGATGGATAATGTATTACAGTGCCAGTAAAATAACTTTTTTATCTTCCCCACATGAATTGCCCGACATGAGCATATGCAGCTCGGGGATTAACACACATAACAGGTATCTTTGAACTGTTTGCAATAATAAACTGCTCCTGTGCACCAAATATCAGATCTGCAAAATTAATATGTTTTGTGGTTGTAATGAGGATCAGGTCAGCATTTACTTTCTGAGCAAAATCAAGGGTTTCCTGTGCAAATTTTGATGATTTTGAAGCTGTATGTATTTCATATTCAAGGTTATTCTGGATCAGGAATTTTACAGTAAAATTCAGGTTAATATTAACCTTTTTCTGAAGCCCCTTATCACTGACGGGAGGTTTAAATAAATATACTTTTGAGTCAAAGTACTTACCAAGGAATATTACCCATTGGAGTTTTTCCTTGTTCTCAGCTTTAAAATCAATCGGGAACACAATACTTCTGAAACGGTCTTCGGTATGGGGTTTATCCTGAACTACAATAAAAGGGATGGTTGAACCGGCAATTACTCTTAATGCCCAGCTGCCGGTAAATCTTTGAACCCCTTTGATACCATGTGTGCCCATAATAACCATGTTGGCATCAGAATCACTGGCATACCTCGAAATTTCTGAAAAAATCTTACCGGTCAAAATAACAGTTTCCAGGGGGAAATTATATTTCTCCTGTAATTCCTCAATTGTCTTTCGGAAACGTTCTTCAACCTCGTTATAACTTCTCTTTGCTGCATTCGGATCAATAATATGAATGATACGGACGTTATTTTCAACCATTCTGGCAATCCGTATAGCATGCATAAGAGCATATTCCGACAGTTCTGTGTAGTCCCATGTGACCAGTATGGTATTCCTGTCTTTTTCCATTGAACCGGATTCAATCTGAAAGATGTATAAATTTAATTCATTCTTTTTATTTTCAAAAATTCAGATAGGCCAACTTTTAATCATTCTCTGTAAAGTGATTACCTCACTTCAAAAATACCAGTCATACAATCTTTGAAAATATTTAAGTTCCGGAGATATAAACATGATCACTTCATTGCTTATCCGACACATTTCATAAGGCAATTGCGGCGGAGTAAAACAACCGGATATTATCAGCATAACTTCTGCTGGAAATAATTATTTTTGTATTTCATTTTTTGGAGGATAAAACAATGAAGGAGCTCTACAGGAAAAAGATAAGGGATATTCTTGAACAAAAGGAAACAGAGAAGGAAATTATTGTTAAGGGATGGGTACGTACAAAAAGAGGAAACAATAAGATTGCTTTCATTGCCATCAATGATGGAAGCATTGTACATAACCTTCAGGTAGTGGCAGATGTTCCAAAGTTTAAGGAAGAGATCCTGGAAAAGATGTCGACAGGGACCTGCATTGAGGTGCGGGGGAAGCTTGCGGAATCGCCCGGTAAAGGGCAAGAAGTTGAATTACATGCAGACGAAATTACGCTATACGGACCGGCTGATCCGGAAACATATCCTCTTCAGAAAAAAGGACATTCCCTGGAATTCCTTCGGGAAATCGCACATCTCAGACCACGAACAAATACGTTTGGTGCCATACTCAGGCTCCGGCACCATCTTTCTTATGCTATCCATAAATATTTTAATGATAAGGGTTTTTATTATATGCATACCCCTATCATTACCGGGTCCGATTGTGAAGGAGCGGGAGAGATGTTCAGGGTGACAACCCTTGATCCAAAATCACCACCATTAACTAAAGACGGAAAAGTAGATTTTAATGAGGATTTTTTTGGAAAAGAAACAAACCTGACCGTTTCGGGACAGCTTGAAGGAGAAACGGGAGCTCTTGCGTTGTCAACTATATATACCTTTGGACCCACATTCAGAGCAGAAAATTCAAACACACCACGACACCTCGCAGAATTCTGGATGATAGAACCGGAGATGGCTTTCTATGACATTCATGACAATATGGACCTTGCTGAAGATCTGCTGAAGTACCTTATACGTTATATTCTTGACCATTGTATGACAGACCTTGAATTCCTTCAGAAGATGTATGATGATGGGCTTATTGAGAGATTGGATTTTGTTCTAGCTCATGATTTTGTCCGTACAGTTTACAGTGAAGCAATTGAAATCCTCAAAAAGGCTGATCAGCCATTTGAATTCCCTGTTGAATGGGGAAAGGATCTTCAATCGGAACATGAAAGGTATCTTGTTGAGAAACATTTCAGAAAACCGGTCATGCTTACTGATTATCCGAAGGATATCAAGGCCTTTTATATGAAGCAGAATGATGATGGATTGACAGTGAGGGCCCTGGATGTATTATTCCCTAAGATCGGTGAAATCATTGGCGGTTCGCAGAGGGAAGAAAATTATGAAAAATTGCGACAAAGAATTCTTGAACTAAACCTTCCTGAGAAGGATCTGTGGTGGTATCTTGAAACCAGGAAATTTGGTACTGCACCCCATAGCGGGTTTGGGCTTGGCTTTGAGAGATTTATGTTATTCATCTCCGGCATGAATAATATCCGGGATGTAATTCCTTTTCCAAGAACACCCAATAATGCAGAGTTTTAATACGAACAGGACTTTAACGGCCTGCAAGGCAATAGAATTGAAGGATTTTTTGTAACTTTTCTTCTGCAAAAAGTTTAAATTTGTATATAGCGATCAATAAATTCTAAACTCAAAGCACGTTACAGACATTAAATTTATCTGCCTGCTGAACATTTATTTCAACGGGGGGTGCTGCAGGTCAGGAAAGGTAAATTTTATGAAACAGTAAGTAGTATAGAATAAATGTCCGTTCCATAGTATTAGAGAAGCGTAACAGGATAGATAATGCTGAAACAAAGGTTACAACAAAAGTTACTACAAAAACTTTCTCCGCAGCAGATACAGATGATCAAGCTGCTTGAGATACCTACCATACAGCTCGAACAGCGAATTAAGAAAGAACTGGAGGAGAATCCATTACTGGAAGAAGGAACAGATGATGAAATAACCCTTAAAGAGACTGAACAGACTGATGAAGACAGACAGGATGAACAGGATTCTGATCTGGAAGAGTTTTCGCTTGAAGATTATCTGAATGATGAAGATATTCCTGTTTACCGGCTGAATCCGAAGAACTATCCAAAGGATGAAAAACGTGAAGAGATACCGTTTTCTGTTGGATCCTCTTTCCATGAATATCTTGAGAGCCAGATGGGATTAAGGGAGCTTACAGAGAAACAGGAATTGCTTGCTTCTTATTTAATTGGAAATATTGATGATGATGGCTATTTAAGAAGAAAGCTTGAAGCTATTGTGGATGATCTTGCATTTACTCAGAACATTCAAACTACCGAAGAAGAACTTCATGAAGTGCTCAGGATTATACAGGACTTTGAGCCTGTAGGTGTGGGTGCACGGTTAAATATTATTTTCAGGAATTTACCAAAAAGCATTACGAAAAAATCATTATCAGGCTAAATATCAGTGAAGCCGAACTGAGACTGGCCATGGAAGAGATTCTTAAACTGAATCCAAAACCTGGAAGCTCATACAGTGATCCTCAAAATAAGAATGTTCAGCATATTGTTCCTGATTTTGTACTTGAAAACAATGATGGAGAATTACAGTTAAGCCTGAATGCCAGGAATGTTCCTGAATTGCGGATCAGCCAGACATACAGTGAAATGCTTGAATCATATCATATTAACCGGAATAAACAGACAAGGGAACAAAAAGAGGCCATCACATTTGTAAAGCAAAAGCTCGATTCAGCCAAGTGGTTTATTGATGCTATCAAGCAACGACAAAACACCCTTATGCTAACCATGAACGCCATTATAAATTACCAGCATGAATATTTTAAAGATGGTGATGAGAAGAAGCTGAGACCAATGATTCTCAAAGATATTGCTGATATGACAGGCCTGGATATTTCAACCATATCCAGGGTAGCGAACAGTAAATATATACAGACCCATTTTGGTATATATCCACTGAAGTTTTTCTTTTCAGAGGGAATGCAGACCGATACTGGGGAGGAAGTCTCAACCCGTGAAATTAAGAAGATATTGCAGGAATGTATTGAAGGTGAGGAAAAACGTAAACCTCTGACAGACGAACGACTTGCCGAGATACTCAAAGAAAAGGGATATCATATTGCCAGACGTACTGTGGCTAAATACCGGGAACAACTTGATATACCGGTTGCCCGTTTAAGGAAAGAGCTCTGAAAGAAATGAATAATCCGCAGGGAATCACACAACAGGGAATTAAATGAAAAAATCAGCACAGATTATTTCCATTCTCTTTCATCCTCTGCTGATGCCTTCCCTGGGATTTCTTATACTTTTCAATTCCGGAACCTATCTATCCTATCTTCCTGCAGAATATAAAAAGATGATCCTTTTGATAGTTATTCTCTGTACATTGGTTATCCCAATCAGCATGATACCATTTTTTTTGTATCAAAAGATCATTTTTTCTGTACAGATGTCAGAAAGACGTGAAAGATTTGTTCCCCTTATCCTCAGTTTTTTACTTTTCCTTTTTTGCTATTATCTGCTTATGCGCTTACAGATACCCCCGCCATACAAAGCATTCTCCCTGGGATGTATGGTATCTGTACTGGCAGCTTTTATCATCACCTCAAAGTGGAAGATCAGTGCACATATGATCGGGAATGGTGGCATCACAGGATTAATAACCTACCTTATTTTCTATTTACAGATAAACCTTGAAATTTATCTTATCATCATTATTGTAGTTGCAGGACTTACTGGTGCGGCACGAATGATTCTGGATGCACACAAGCCCTCTGAAATTTACAGTGGATTCATCGTCGGATTTACTGTCATTTCCCTGATTATGTTGATGTATTAATAATCCACATTAGACATGGCTTGCTGAAGTAAAAATTTTATATCAAAACGACCGATATTTTCTTTTTTTTGACATTAATGTTTGGGGAGTTATTTTAGTGATCCAGTCATTTAAAGTGACTGGATCATTGGCGAAGCTGTATCCGGTTATGAAGTTTTTCTGTTAGGATCCAGTCACTATAAATGACTGGATCATTAGCGAAGCTGTACCCCATTCAAAAAATTTTCCGGGATTGCAAAACAACTAACCATGCTTGATTCTTTCAATCAAGGATGGTAATCCCTCCAGGGCTTTATCCAGTAAATCATGTTTTTTGTTAAACAGCATATCAGGCACGAATTTATCTAAGCGGGAAATCGCTTCTTCAAGATTAAAATGCTTTTGCCGGACAGACTGGAATAAACCCTGTCTTTCCATGTAAAGAGCAAGATATTCCTGTTCCGTCTGTCCAGGAGTTGGGATAAGCATGGCACTTTTCCCAATAGTTAAAAGATCCATGATTGAAGTATAACCGGAACGGCAGAAGATATATTTTGAGAACTTTAAAACAGATCCCAATTCATCACCCGCCAGGCAGGATACCCGGGTAATTGATGAAGTAAGGGTTTCTGATATTTTTTTACCCGGCAGGCCACAAATGATGATGGCGTTGCGATGATTTTCCACCAGCTGTTCCGTAATTATTTTTTCCAATAGTGATCTTTGAGGTTCAGGGCCGGATAAAACAGCTGCAATTTCGAATCCTTTTTTAGAAAGATATGGAATATCGGATCGCCGGAATTTTGAAAGTGGACCAATAAATAGTGCATTATCAGGTAATTTATATTTGTGGGCAAGATCTCCGCTAAGGTTGGGATATCCGGGGAAATCCGGTATCCAGCACTGGGAAAACTTTTTTAATGCCTTAAGATTAATCCTGTATATGATATACTGTAATGGTTTTAACAGGCGGGGAAGCCTGAAACTTAGTTGATGCGTGATAATAATTGAAGGTATAAGTGAACTCCACAAGCCATAACGTGTATCAGAAATAACAAGATCAATATTATATTCACGGATAATTTGCTGAAGAAACCTGTTTTCACGAATCACCCAGGCAAAAAAAATTGGTAATAATAAAACTATCATAATCCATGCCCGGCATTTTAAAGAATACCTGATCTGGAATGAGGGGAGATGAACATATTTCAAGTTTGGAAATTCTGCTTTCAGGAATTCCATTGAAGCCCCCTCTCCACCAATGATTACTTCGTACTTACGGTCAAGAAGACAGCTGATCAGATAGACATCCCTGCTTGCGTGTCCTAATCCCCAGTTAAGGGGGCAAATCAAAATACGATAATTATTAATCAATGGGTTAAAACTTTATGCTGAGATCTGTGTCCTTATACCCAGTTCTTCTATCCTGTCAGCAATGTTTTTCAACTCCTGATAAGAAATTCTATCCAGGCCTTCAATGGGAGTTCCACGTGCGAATGTATAAACCATGACCATCTCGGGGTATATATCCTGGTAAAGTTTTAATAGTTCAGAAATTTCTTTCTCAGTTGTATTATCTATCCATTTACCCTGATAACTACCCCTGATGAAGAGTGTCTGGACAATCAGCTTGCCATTAAAACTTTTTAAATTATGGATAATATCTGAAAGCCTGATACTTTCAGGAGGATGATTCAGCACCCTGAATGTTTCTTCGTACCCGGTATCCAGTTTAAGGACATTCTGGTCAACTTTCAGAAGGGCGTGACTGATATTTTTCCTATCTGCAAGGGATCCATTTGATAAAACAACAATTTTGCTCACGGGCGATATATTGTTACGCAGGCTAATACTATCATCAACAATACCCTCAAAGTCGGGATGAAGAGTTGGTTCACCATTTCCTGCAAAGGTGATAGAATCCGGCGGAATACCTTTTTCTGACAGTTCTTGTAGCCGGACTTCCAGAGCTGACCTGACATCGGATCTGGTTGGGTAATCCGATTTTGTAAGATCCCTGCTGCCGGTCCAGCCACATTCACAGTAAATACAGTTAAAAGTACATACCTTCCTGCATGATGGAAGAAGATTAATACCCAGTGATGATCCAAGCCTGCGGCTGGTTACAGGTCCGAAAATTACCTCGTCGAAAAGGAATGTCATGTTGAAATATTTTCAAAGGTGCTAAAATACTAAAATCCGGCATTTCCTAACCTGAAATGATTATCATCACATAGTAAATGGAAGATCCACAGAGTGAACAGAGTGAATCTCTGTTACCTCCCTGTCTGCCGAAGTGGGACTGCAACCCGTCTGACAGGACATGCAGGGGAGGTATAGATGAATATATTCTTTTATCAAATAAGTGCTTTAAGCTCACTTTTTTCTGTCAGTTTCATTTCACTGAAATCGATATTGGTAATAAGGTTTATTCCCGGAGCTTTTCCTGGCTCCAAACTGCCGAGATATTTATCCATTTTTAATGCGCGGGCAGGATTAATTGTACATGAACGCAACAGTTCATTGATCGATAACGAAGGAATCTTGGACTGCAGGATGATCAATTCAGAAATGATTGGATAATGTGTATGAAAACCTGATCCATATGAACTGAACAGAATATGGTTAGATATTTTTTTAAGGATATCTTTTGAAAGTGTCATTAATCCGGTCCTTTGAAAGTCCTCTATGGATAATAAATAAAAAATATCAGATTTTAACTCGAGAATGAATCCGGATAGATCAGTAACAGGAAATATAATGGGGCTGTTGAAAGAATTTAAGGCTGCATCAGCTGATTTTCCTGTTATGCGTGCAAGTGATTCTGAAAAATCAATTAACAACGATTCTGAAGAGACACTCTTATCCTGACACTTCAATATAACCGGATTATAGTGAGTAACAGTAAATTCTGCAACAAGGGTTGCGATTTCCTTATCACTGCACGAGTCAAATGGTATCAGGGAACACATGAGGTTATACTCATTCCATCCGGTCATTATAACTTCAACGGCATGATTGAATATTTCAAAACTATCTGCTCCCTTCTGCTGGCATACTTCAATAAAGCTGTGATATTTAAGTTTTCCTGCCGACTTATTTGAAAAGAAATGATGATTGGAAGATACGCTACCAAGGCCACAAATTCCTGAATTTTTTAATATTCTTTCAAGTTCCCTGAACCGAGAATGAATACCCAGGTCATCCCTGACTTCAGAATATTCGGTATCAATAGAAAATTCAGGCTGATGAGGATCTTTTCTTGGTATATCAATAATGAATGGTTCAATTCGGCAGTATGGGTTGATAAATCCGGGAACAAGAAGACCATTATAAAATTCCAGGTTTGCGGACTCTTTAAGATTCCCACCTGTATCAATCAAAGAGCTAATCCTGCCGGAATCATCAAATTCAATAATTCCATTTTTCAAGGGTGGGGATGAGACAGGAATTATATAATTTGCAGATACCCTTCTCATCCTCGATTTATCATATTAGACAGACCGGGCCTCATTCACTACTCTGGATTGAATCCTGCATTTTGCTGAGCCGCATGATTACTTCATCATATATTTCCATCATATTTTCCGGATATTTTGAATAATAAGAAAGCGTACTGTCAAAAGACGCTTTATCAATATGATGCTTCAGGAAAATACCGGAATGTATATCGATTGAATCATAACGGTTAGCAATATCACGAAATTCTGTAGTGGTTTGAATGGCAAAGGTGAGATGAATATCCACCAGCACTGAAATTAGCTGATCCTTTGAGAGAAGATATTTAGCTTGAGGTTTCTTGTCCGTGTTGCAACTCAGCAGGATAAATAAAACAAGAAGAACAACAAATTTGTGCATTTTGATCTGATACTTTAATTACCTTTTTATATCACTAAAACGGTATCCGATCATGATTTCATGTGTGCCGGAGTTATATTTTCTGAGATCAGTTATGGTGAAATCATAGGAATATCCGATATGGATCTTATTATCATAGGCATAACCGATAAGCAAAGATAATGCATCTCTTGTTCTCACAGAAAGTCCCAGCCATACCATATCCTGGTAAATTACTCTTGTGTTAAGATCAAGCTGTATCTGAACGGGTGCAGTACCTTTAAGGATTAAGGAAGGTTCGATCTTAAAGTCGTTATTAATAACAAAAAGGTATCCTCCGGTCAGATAAAAGTGAGCCTTCAGTTTATTCAATCCGGTTTTTTGTTCGTACAGCTTAACTTTTGTATTGATCAATTGTGATGTTGAGAATCCGGCCCAATAATTTTCGGTGTACATAAAAACACCAAAGTTTGCATCGGGCACAATACTTGAATAAATCGCTTCTTCTAGGGCCTGGTCGGAGGGATCTTTCAGGTTGATCTGTGTACCGTCTACCCTGTACTGCATGATTCCTACGGATACTCCCATAGACAGCCTGATATCACCTGTAATACCTACATTATAAGCATAGGCACCGGTTGCTCCTGCCTTGGTGGTAGGGCCGGTCACATCATAGTATATATAACCCCCGTAACCCATTGGCAAATTCCCATGGGGTCCATAGTAACTGATGGAATTTGTTATTGGAGGATCAGAAATGCCCACCCATTGGAATCTGTGGTTCGAACGGATCTGAAAAAACGGATCGATACCGGCGACCGCAGGATTATAGAGGAATTTATTAAACATATACTGTGTATACATCGGCGACTGTTGTGCTCTTGCCATATATGGCAGAAGAACAAATCCTGCTATGATTATAATGATCGTCTTCTTCATTTTATCTCACAATAGTCACATGTCCTGTTATTGGTTTGGATCCGTCATTCAGGTGAATGATATAATAATATGTGCCGATGGCCACATCCTTGCCTTTATATGTACCATCCCATCTCTTGTCATCTCCATAGCCTTTGGAGCTGAATACCTGGGATCCCCATCTGTTGTAAACTTCAACAGTGATATTTGGATAATACTGGACATTATCAATATCCCAGAAATCGTTAACACCATCGCCGTTTGGGGTGAAACCGTTATAGATAATCAGATTCCCTGCGGTAGTGATGAATACAGAATCACTCTCAGAGCATCCGTATGTACTGATCCCTGTGACATGGTAAACCATATATTCAGAAACCAGTAATGATGGTGTTGAACTTGCAGGATCATCAAGACCTTCCTGCGGGGTCCAGGAGTATGTATCGAATGGTCCGCCGGAGGCATTCAGCTGAATGGTTTGACCGATAGCGACGGTTGTATCATTTCCGGCATCAATACCCAGCAGAGGATATACACCTATGACAAGTGTATCCCTGTCGTAACATCCTCCCGGTTCGGTAACTGTCAACACATAGGTGATATCTGAAGTAATTGTTGCAACAGGATTAGCAATAATGGGACTGCTGAGACCGGTTTCAGGTTGCCAGAAATAATTTGTTCCCCCTGAACCGTTTAAAATAATCTGTGTGCCCTGGCAGACAGATGTATCACTACCTGCATTTGCCGTAATTGAAACATTGGCAACCAAAATGAAAGTATCCTGCCATATACAGTTCTGGGCATCTGTGATGGTTAATAAATAGGTTCCTTCATCGATGTTTAACAGGTCTCTTGTTGTGGAATCATTTGACCACAGGTAGGAGTAACCGGGAGTGCCTCCTGACACATCCAGAATAATGGATCCATCGTTTGAATAACGGTTACACGTTGGATTTGTAAGTGAAGGTGTAACAATCAGTTCAGGAGGTTGAATGATGTTCACTGTATCCTTGAAGATCCTGTGATCTTCATCGGTTGCGTATATGGGATACTTTGCTGCAGGGAGATTTGTAAAAATACCATCAGTAAAGAAAGTTGTGCCTCCATCGATTGAATACTGTACTGTTCCTGTTCCGTTTATTGAGATGAGTGTAATGGTTCCGGAATTTTGTCCATAGCAGTCAATGAAAGAATAGCTGACATCGATTTCAAGTAATGGAACAGCATCGAGTGTAACGGTTTCCTGGAACATACAACCGTTATCATCCCTTACCACCACAGGGTAATCTCCCGGCCACAGGTTAAGGAAAGCAGTATCAGGCTGATATGGTCCGGTGGGACCGCTGACGGAATATTCCAGATTCCCTGTTCCTCCGGAGGCGGAAACATGTATTGATCCGGGCTCTCCATTGATGGATTGGATCATGGATATATCTGCAGTAATAAGCACAGGCTGGCTGATTGTCAGCACATTACTTTTAGCATAGCAACCGGTTGTATCACTTGCTATCACTGAATAATCTCCAACAGGCAGATTATTGAAATCACCTGATGACTGCCAAATGATGGAGTCAAGTGAATAATTAAGAAGGCCCCGTCCGCCAGAAGCTGAGACACTTACTGAACCTGTGCTGTCGCCATAGCATGTTGACACATCTGTTGCTAACTCTGTATCTATTGTTATTCCGGGGGGATCGGCAAGTGTTACAGTATCTCCCTGAACCACACATCCTCCGGAATCTTGCACAACGATATAGTAAGTTGAAGGAGATAATCCGGTAACAAGAGCAGATGTATCATAATCAACTCCGTCATTAACCGAGTAGTTATAGGGAATATATCCTCCGGATGGATAGATATGAATCTGACCGTCATTCCTGCCAAAGCAGGTAATCTCACTCCAGGTGACGGAATCGATCAGCAATTGTTCCGGTTCATCAACAACAAGATCAGGAGTTGTATAGGAGGGACAACCGTTTACATCATCGATTGTTACTGTATATACACCCGGTGCAAGATTGTTAAAGAGACCTGTTCCGTTACTGATAACTCCCGGCATAAGGGTGTAGGTATAGGGTGCAGTTCCGCCGGAGCCTGCAAGCGATATGATACCATCGACATCTCCCTTACAGGTGACAGGATTTACAAATACAGACGAAGTTGCAATAGTATCCGGCTGATTAATTTTAATAATTGTATCACGTGTACAATCGTTTCCATCCTTGATGGTAATTGTATAACTGCCTGCAGGAAGGTTGGAGTAAGATGCGATGGCCCCATAAGGCTCGCCATCCATGGAATATTCGAGGGCACCTGTGCCACCGGAGGCAGTCAGGTCAATACTGCCGGTACTGTCACCATAACATCCGGTAATATGAGTAAGGGTAACAATATCTACAACAATGGGTGGCGGACTGAGAATGGTAACATTTGTGTCTTTCAAACAGGTATTGGCATCAGTGATTTCAATCAGGTGTGGCCCGGCACTCGCATTAAAAAATTCACCGGATGTATTACTTTCAGATCCATCAAGCGTATAGGTGATGGGTGTAACTCCTCCTGTGGCCTCAATGCCAATATAACCCTCTTTACTGTAAGAACAGGAAGTAATATCAATTTGTCCGTATGATGTGATCAGGATTTCTGCAGGCTGTCCAATAACGAGTTTGCTGCCCTGCTCCTTACATCCTTTGGCATCCTCGACGAAGACATAATAATCTCCTGCGGGGAGGTTACTGAAATAACTGGATGCAACATATGTATAACCACTGTCGATAGAATAAGTCAGGGGACTTGTTCCACCTGTTGCGGTAATTGAAATATACGCATTACTGTCGCCGAAGCACTTATTATTGGAATCATCTCTGGTTTCACTGACAATTCGCAGATCGTAAGGTTGTTTAATCGAAATGGTATCGGATACAGTACAAAGATTTGTATCCTGGATATAAATAGTGTATTTAGCAGGCGGCAGATTGCTGAATACACTGTCTGTTTGCCAGAGATCACTTAGTTTTCGACGATATTTATACGGAGAAGTACCTCCTGTAGCATGTGCAGTGATTGTACCGTTATTATCATTGAAACAGGAAATATCTGTTTTTGATAATGAAACCTGCAGGAGTGCGGGTTGGGTGATTGTATCAAGAGGAGTATAATTTTTTGAACATCCATTTTTGTCGATGATTGAAAGGTTATATTCACCCGCGATTAACCCGTTAATGTCTTCACTACCTGATGTATATCCGCCTGGTCCGGTCCATGAGTATGTGAAGGGAGCAGTTCCGCCTGAAACAGTAATATCTATTTTTCCGTCACTATCACCATAACAGTTAAGAGCAAGCTTGGATGTGGGATCAACAGTCACATTAATTGCTGATGGTTCATTTATGGTCTGGGTTGGAATAGTGGCAACACAACCATTTGAATCTGTAACAACAAGATCATAATCTCCCGCGTCG
>Ga0111176_1016_pt1 | contig 63390 bp, 58 predicted proteins | sample DeeMarSWOR324_28_FD_80229 | JGI IMG/M metagenome (GOLD analysis project Ga0111176, IMG submission 80229) | Bacteroides sp. SM23_62_1 | reverse complement strand
AGCCTCCCTGAAACGTCTCAGGGTCGAGGCTATTGATCTGTTCTATCAGCATCGCGTTGATCCGGGAGTACCTATCGAAGAAGTAGCCGGCGCGGTTAGAGATTTGATTCAGGAGGGAAAAGTCAGGCACTTCGGCCTTTCCGAAGCAGGAGTCCAGACGATTCGTCGGGCCCATGCAGTCCAGCCGGTGACCGCAGTTCAGAGCGAGTACTCGCTGTGGTGGAGAGAGCCGGAAGAGGAAATTCTACCTGCACTAGAGGACCTCGGAATTGGATTTGTTCCCTTCAGTCCGCTTGGCAAAGGCTTTCTCACAGGAAAGATCAACGAAAATACAACCTTTGACAGCTCCGACTTTCGTAATATCCTTCCACGCTTTACTACGGAAAACCGGCAGGCGAATCAGGCACTTGTCGACCTGCTTGAAACTATTGCATCACAGAAGAATGTGACACTCGCTCAAATTGCACTCGCCTGGCTGCTTGCCCAAAAGAAATGGATTGTGCCTATTCCAGGCACAAGGAAGCTGGACCGGTTATACGAAAATCTTGGGGCCGTTGAGATCGAACTCACTTCTGAAGATCTGAACCTGATTAACATTGCTGCATCAAAAATCAAGATCCAGGGTGACAGGTATCCTGAAACGCATGCAAAACTAATTGACCGATAATATATTTCTTGTTTCTCAATTAAACCTTATCCAATATTTTCGGTCAAATATATTTGTTTTTAAAGTGTTTCTTTGATCAATATTGTAATAATTAATTAATTCACTGACAGTTCGACAAAAGGATGTACTTTAAAGTGCTGAAAATGAATAATTTTTATACATAAGAGCAAATAGAATATTGGGAAAATGGATTGATGGATTAATGGTTAATGGTAAATTGGTTTACTGGTGAATTTGTGAGTTTGAGCAATGGGATATGTGTGAATTCAGGAATCGTAAGTTTATGAGATATTGGATAGATAGTATAATGGATTAATGGAATAATGAAATTTATTGATAAATAGTCTTATTAGAATTCAATATTACAGTATTCCATTGTTCCAGTATTCCAATATTCCATTGTTTCAACAACATGTATCAATTTACAAATCAATTATTTCATAAACAACTTTTATCGAACTCATATTATTTAACAATTTGAAAGGAATAATGAAAATGAAACAAATTAAGATTTCTATCCCGATCGTTGTCTTGTTAGTATGCATAATGAATGTTTACGCACAGGACTGGCCCCAGTATCTCGGGCCCAACAGAAACAGTACATCAGACCAGAAGGGTCTTTTACGCTCCTGGCCTGAGAACGGTCCGGAAGTTCTATGGACAGTTGATGTAGGTATCGGTTTCGGTGGACCTGTTGTAGAAGACGGCAAGGTATATTTACTCGACAGGGATGACAAGGTTGGTGATAACATGAGGTGTTTTGACCTTTCCAGTGGTAAAGAGCTATGGAATTTTGCATATGAAGCTCCCGGATCCGTTATGTTCCCAGGCTCACGAAGTGTCCCGGCTGTGGATGGCAATTATGTCTATTCGTGCGGCCATAACGGTGACCTGTATTGCATAGACATCAATACACACATACCCATCTGGAATAAAAATGTCTGGACGGATTTTGGTGGTGATGAACTTCCGATATGGGCAATCACCCAGTGCCCTCTTATTTACGGTGACTTGCTAATTATATTATCCCAGGCTCCCGAAGCCGGTGTGGTCGCATATGATAAACTCACAGGGAATGTTGTCTGGAAAACACCCAATCTTGTCAATGAATCATATGCCAGTCCTTCTGTTATAAAAATAGATGGAGAAGACCATATTGTAATGGTTATTTCATCTACCAATCCTATCGGACACCGGGAATTGCCACAAACTCCGGGTAATATTGTTGGAATAGAACCCCTTACGGGAAAAATCCTCTGGGAATACAAGGAGTGGATATGTCATATATCGGTGCCCAGTGCAGTTGATGCCGGTGACAATAAAGTGCTTGTTGTAGGTGGATATGAACACGGTGCGGTTATGATAAAGGTCGAAAAACAGGCAGATGGCAGTTATGGTACAACAGAACTTTTTAAAACCATAGAATTTGGCGATCATACAAAGCCACCACTATTAATCGATGGTTACTTTTATGCTCAGTACGGAACCAATAACCGGCGTGACGGCCTGACATGCATGAGCATGGATGGTCAGATTATGTGGAAAACTAAACGTGATCCCGATTTTAATAAAGGCAGTATGATATTGGCCGACGGACTGATTTTAGCTACCGACGGTGCCAGAACTCTATATCTGATAGAGCCGGACCCGTCCGGATTCAAGCCACTGGTATCGGCAGAAGTGCTTGGAGAAGGAGGAACAGGATCAGAAAATGATCCTGTAGCTTCAAGAGTTGGAGGTGCAACCCAAAATTGGGCACCTTTAGCGCTTGCTGATGGGAAACTACTTATAAGAGATCAAACCCGGTTAAAGTGTGTCAGAATTGCTGAGTGATTACATCAACAATAAAAGTGGCTGTTTGCACGAAACGGTAATTTATATTGTTAGCAATTTGTTATTTTGGTCTGAAATTGGACATGAAATGTCTATAATACAAATTTATATTGAACCCTTTGTGCTTTTGGAATAACCAGGTAATTAAATGATAGACATTTTTGTATAGAGACATGCCGTGGCAAGTCTCTGCATTAATTTAAAAATCAATAACCTGGATTTAATAACACAACTCGTTCTATTGAATATTGATGCACTAATCAAAATTAAGAAGTTATGAAAATGAAACAGTTTAAGATGTATATTCCGGTGTTTGTCCTTTTGCTTAGCATAGTAAATAGCTGCACACAAGACACGCAAAAAACGCAGGACTGGCCCCAGTATCTGGGACCCAACAGGAATGGTACATCAGATCAAAAAGGTATTTTGCGCTCCTGGCCGGAGAAGGGACCGGAAGTCCTGTGGACTGTTGACGTGGGTATCGGTTTTGGCGGACCTGTTATCAAAGACGGTAAGGTTTATTTACTCGACAGAGATAATGAGGTTGGCGATATGATGCGGTGTTTTGACCTTTTCAATGGTAAAGAACTCTGGAATTTCAGCTATGAAGCTTCTGGAACCGTTATGTTTCCCGGCTCACGGAGTGTGCCAACGGTGGATGGCAATTATGTCTATTCCTGTGGTCATAACGGAGACCTGTATTGCATAGACATCAACACACACAATCCCGTCTGGAATAAAAACATCTGGATTGATTTCGGTGGCGATCAACTTCCCACATGGGCAATTACTCAATGTCCCCTTGTTTACGGTGATTTACTTATTGTGGCTTCACAGGCCCCACAAGCCGGTGTGGTTGCTTATGACAAACTTACTGGTGATGTGAAATGGAAAACACCGTCTCTTGGTCCTGTCGGATATGTTAGCCCGGCAATCGTAAAAATTGCCGGAGAGGACCATGTTGTTATGGTAACCGCTTCAGAACGTGGTGGTTGGGGTCGCCCACGTGGTCAGGGCGGACCACCCCCGGGAGGGCCTCCCCAGGGTGCACCGCGAGAGGGAGGACCACCACCCCCACCCCCTCCTCAGAATGGACAAGGACAGGGAGCCCCTCAGGACGAAATCCGTACCATGGGCAAAATCGCTGGAATTAAACCGCTCACCGGGGAAATCCTGTGGGAATATTCGGATTGGGATTGTCATATCCCGGTGCCGAGCGCTGTTGATGCCGGTGACGACAGAGTGCTTGTTGTAGGCGGATATGAACTTGGTGCAGTGATGATAAAAATCGAAAAAAAGGCAGATGGCAGCTATGATATTACAGAACTTTATAAAACAGAAGAATTTGGTGATCATACAAAACCACCACTATTAATTGACGGTTACTTTTATGCTCAGTACGGAACCAATAACCGGCGTGACGGCCTGACGTGTATGAGCATGGATGGCCAGATCATGTGGAAAACTAAACGTGATCCCGATTTTAATAAAGGCAGTATGATTTTCGCTGATGGGCTTATTATAGCTACCGATGGTACCAAGACTTTATACATGATAGAGCCAGATCCATCCGGATTCAAACCGCTGGCATCAGCAGAAGTGCTTAAGGAAGGAGGAACAGGATCAGAAAATGATCCTTTGGCTTCAAGAGTCGGAGGTCCAACACAAAACTGGGGCCCCCTGGCACTTTCCGATGGAAAGCTCCTGATCCGGGATCAAAGCCAGTTAATGTGTGTAAAAGTTGCTGAATGATTCTTGTAAAGAATTATTGAAAATTAACGCGTTGTGTGATTAAACAGAAGATATTAATAATGAGAAATTTGTAGAGCTCCGCCGGGATGTGACTCTACAAAAAGTATTTAATTCAATTGCTTACAATATTTAATCGCACAATGCATTGAAAAATACCAGAACGGTATCCAACAAAATTGAATAGAATGTAAATACCAAACTTATTAAAAATAGAAGCAGTTATAAAAATGAAACTAAGAAAGATATATATTCCGGTGGTTATCTTGTTAGCCTGCGTAGCAAGTGTCTATGCACAAGACTGGCCGCAGTATCTGGGGCCCGTCAGAAACAGTACATCACCCCAGAAAGGTATTTTACGCTCCTGGCCAGAGAACGGGCCGGAAGTGTTATGGACTGTGGGTATGGGCCGAGGCAATGGTGGACCTGTTATTAAAGAAGGTAAGGTTTATTTGCTCGACAGGGATGACCAGGTTGGCGATAACCTGCGGTGCTTTGATCTTTCCAGTGGTAAGGAACTATGGAATTTTGCTTATGATGCTCCCGGATCTGTCAGGTTTCCCGGTTCACGAAGTGTACCGGCTTTAGACGGTAATTATGTTTATTCGTGCGGACACAATGGCGACCTGTATTGCATAGATATTAACACACACAAGCCCGTCTGGAATAAGAATGTTTGGACGGATTTCGGCGGGGGCGAAATTCCGAGATGGGCAATTACGCAGTGTCCCCTGGTTTACGGTGATTTGCTTATTGTGGCCTCGCAGGCACCTCAGGCAGGTGTGGTGGCCTACGAAAAGCTCACCGGTGATGTTCAATGGACAACACCATCTCTTGGTAATGAAGGATATGTCAGCCCGACTATCATAAAGGTAGGCGGAAAGGACCATGTTGTTATGATAACCGCTTCGTCCTTTGGTCATGGGAGCCCCGCAAGCGGTGGTAAAGTCGTTGGAATAGACCCGCTCACCGGTAAAATCCTGTGGGAATATACGAACTGGCAATGTATAATTCCAGTACCGGCTGCATTTGATGCCGGTGAGAATAGAGTGCTGATTACAGGTGGATACGAAGCCGGTGCGGCTATGTTAAAAATTGAGAGGAAAGCAGACGGCAGCTATGGTGTTACAGAACTTTATAAAAATGTTGACTTTGGCGCACATACAAAACCGCCGGTATTATATAATGGCTTTTTCTATGCTCAATATTCAACCAATGAGCGGCGTGACGGCATGGTTTGTATGAGCATGGATGGCCAGGTAATATGGAAAACAGGACGTTCACCTGGTTTTAATAAAGGCAGTATGATCCTTGCCGACGGATTGATTCTGGCTACCGACGGCGACAAGACCTTGTATCTGATAGAGCCGGATCCGTCTGCTTTTATGCCGCTTGCATCAGCAAATTTGCTTGAAATAGCAACAGACCTGGCAGAACGGGAAAGGTATGGAAATCAAAACTGGGCACCTATGGCACTTGCTGACGGCAAGCTACTGATCCGGGATCAAAGCAGGTTAATGTGTGTCAGAGTTGCTAAATGATCACTGTAATCAATTGTTGAAAAATAGTTACGTTTCGCCTATATACAAGACCCTGCGAAAGAATAATGGCTCTGAATAATAATTGTACTGCTGGCAGTCAAGCTGAAAAAATAAATACTGAGAACAATACGGCTCATTGCCACTCCAGAAGGAATATAGGTATTCAGTTTCTCAACTGGTTTGTTCCGCTGGCAATTGCTATTTATCTGTTTTAAACCAATAATTTAAAAACGATTCTTTATCTGACAATTTCCTTCGTAATAATTAGATTTGTCGTAATTACGGCCATATCAAAACTTGTTGGATGCAAGAATTGCAGGATAAAAGAAGATTGCCTATGGATAGCATGTAGTAAAAAAATAGAATGATAGTTAATTGAATATCAACATGTTATGCCGTTATGCCGAATATATTAATAATGAGAAATTTGCAGAATTGCTTTCCGAGAACCTGGTACTCTGCAAATTAATATATAATTCAGTCACTTAGCTTTTTCAATCACACAACGCATTGAATACTAACTCATTTAGCAAATTAGAAAGGGGTGGTAAAATGAAACAAAGTAAAATTTATATTCCTGTGGTTGTCTTGTTCGTTTTCATAGCGAACGTTTACGCACAAGACTGGCCGCAGTATCTGGGGCCCGACAGAAACAGTACATCACCCCAGAAAGGTATTTTACGCTCCTGGCCGGAGAACAAGCCGGAAGTTTTATGGACTGTGGATTTAGGCATTGGTTTTGGCGGACCTGTTGTCAAAGACGGTAAGGTCTATTTACTCGACAGAGATGACGAGATTGGCGATAACATGAGATGTTTTGACCTTTCCAGTGGAAAAGAGCTCTGGAATTTTGCTTATGAAGCTCCCGGATCCGTTCAGTATCCCGGCTCGCGAAGCGTACCGACCATTGACGGCAATCACGTTTATTCGTGTGGCCACAATGGCAACCTGTATTGCATTGACATCAACACACAGAAGCCCGTCTGGAATGTTAACGTGTGGAAAGATTTCGGCGGTATGCCTCTTACCGGAAGTGGACGTGTACCGTGGGGGCCTCGTCCACACGGACGCTTTCCCGTATGGGCAATTTCACAATGCCCATTAGTTTACGGCGATTTGCTTATTATAGCATCACAAGCACCGGAAGCAGGTGTGGTGGCTTATAACAAACTTACAGGGGATGTGAAATGGAAAACAGATTCCCTTGGCTATGTAGGCTATGTCAGCCCGGCCATTGTAAAGATAAATGGAAATGACCATGTTGTGATGGTAACTCCATCGACTAATCCTTACAGAAAGTCAAGCCCGGATGAATTCAACTTGGGCAAAGTTGTTGGAATAGAGCCGCTTACGGGAAAAATCCTTTGGGAATATGATAAGTGGCATTGTCACATTTCGGTGCCAAGTGCAGTTGATGCCGGTGAAAATAAAGTGCTTATTGCAGGTGGATATGAACTCGGTGCAGTTATGTTAAAAATCGAAAAAAATGTAAATGGCAGTTATGGCGTTGCAGAACTTTTTAAAACAGAAGAATTTGGCGATCAAACAAAACCGCCAATATTACATAACGGTTATTTCTATGCTCAATATGGTACCAATAACCGGCGTGATGGCCTGGTGTGTATGAGCATGGATGGCCAGATCATGTGGAAAACAAAACGTTCGCCTGATTTCAATAAAGGCAGTATGATCCTGGCCGACAGACTGATTCTTGCTACTGACGGCACCAAGAGTTTATACCTTATAGAACCTGATCCGGTTGCTTTCAAACCGGTTGCATCAGCAGAGTTACTAAACACCGGCCTTAACTGGGCACCTATCGCACTTGCCAATGGTAAGTTACTGATCCGGGATCAAAGTCAGTTATTGTGTATCAAAATTGCTCAGTGATTCTTATAATGAATCATTGAAAAAGTTGCACTTTAATGACCGGTAAGCTATGCGGTTTTAAATCTTCCAGTTCAAATCAAGTTATTTTGTTTTAGAAAGTGAGCGCTAACCATGACTGCGGCAGGTTATCCTTTTGCCTGTCATACATGTTATAGCTGTATATATGTAAGTTCAATCTTAATAAAATAAATATATATATATTTGCATATTTATCAGGTTCCTGTTTTAAAGTCCTGGAATATCTGAAAAATATAGATTTACCTTTTAAAAAAGTAAAAGCATTATTTTATTTACAAAAGAACAATTATGAAATTAATTATTGCAGTCATACTTTCGGTTTTAACAGGCCTACAGGTTTTGAATGCACAACAAATCAGTGAATGGCGAGAAGAAAACCGCACCGGTGTATCGGCAGAAACAGGCCTTTTAAAATCATGGCCTGCTTCCGGACCAACTCTGCTCTGGTCCAATCTCGAGCTCCCCAAAGGTTACTCTTCGGTTTCATTCGGAAACAATGTTATATATACAACCGGCCTTAAAGACAGAAACGATATTCTGGTTGCACTGGACATGAGTGGCAGGATCCTGTGGCAAACAGTGATGGGCCGTGCCTGGACAGGATCCAATCCTGAAAGCAGGGCTACTCCCACCGTTGAAGGAAACAGAGTTTACACCTGCAGTGGATCAGGTGACCTGGCATGTATTGACGGAACCACCGGGAAAATAATCTGGTCATATAAGGCCAGTGAACTGAATAAAGGTACTTACGGAAGCTGGGGTATTGCAGAAGCGCTTCTGGTAGATGGTGATAAAGTGTATTATTCACCCGGCGGACCTGTGACAATGACCATAGCCCTTAATAAGGAAACCGGAGAAGTCGTCTGGAAATCCAAAAGTCTTAATGACAAGCCAGGTTATGTTTCACCGATCCTTATCAATTATGCAGGCAGGAAAATGATTGTAAATGTATCGTTGGGACACGTTTTTGGTGTCGATGCCTCAAATGGTGAAATCCTCTGGAAGGTTGCTCATGAGAATCAAAGACCGGGACGGGATCTTATCAAATGCGTAACACCATTATTTCATGACGGCCAGGTTTATGTAACCGGAGGCTATAATACAGGCGGTATGATGGTCAAAATTACCGGGGATGGGAAGAGCGCAATTGTAGTATGGACAGACGACGTATTGGATGTTCACCATGGAGGAGTAGTACTGATAAACGGCTATATATATGGTGCAAACTGGCTGAACAACGCCAACGGAAACTGGTGCTGTATCGAATGGAAAACCGGTAAAAAAATGTGGGAAGAACACTGGAACTGTAAAGGATCTATTATTTCCGCTGAAGGAATGCTTTATATATATGAGGAAAAGAATGGAAATGTGGGACTCTTAAAGGCCAATCCTGAAAAATTCGATCCCGTCAGCAGTTTCCAGGTTACCCAGGGTGATGCAGGACCATTCTGGGCACACCCCGTTATTCACAATGGTGTCCTCTACATAAGGCATACCAATGCTTTGATGGCTTATGATATCAAAGCAAAGTAACTTGTCTTTATTAATTTATTGAAATATAATATTTTACAATATCAACCTGTTATCGGACCAGCGTTAATTACGTAACTTCTCAGGTAGAAGAGCTACGTTTAACATTTTCACTGGCCGGAATATGGGATAGCAGCATGCAGTAAATAAACTGCCGGGTGAATGTGTGTGATCTGACACAGATTCATGACTATATTTGCAAAAACTCTTCTCACTATACCTCATCTGGCTTATTATGTCCTGTGCTCTTTTCAACTATGTTTGACTCCATTACAATAAAAACATTAATTTTCCTCTGTAAAAAGTTTAAATTTGTCATAATGAATCAACAAATTTAAACTTTACAGCAGGGAACTCCCATGAACTTTTTCATGAGTCGTTGCGTAGTTTTTCATGAAAAAACTTCATGTCCGTTTAAGAAAAAAACTATAACTGCCCGCGGGAATGGCAAAAGCCAGAATCTTACACTTCCTATAACCTCTAACATTTGATAACCAATTAAAAAACAAATGAAAATAATTTTAATATCAATAGGAACCCGTGGAGATATGGAACCGTTTCTGGCAATTGGTGAAATTTTGAAAGAAAATGGACACCAGGTAATCTGTGCTTTCCCGGAACAATTCAGAAATCTTGCTGAAGATTCAAATATGGAATTTGCCTCTCTTGGAACAAAATATATTAAGTTGCTGGAAAGTGCTGATGGAATAGCTGCTCTTGGAGGAAGTGGTTCGGGTTTAAGGAAAATGATCGCGTACATAAGACTGGCTGGAAAATCTTCAGAAATAAATAAAGAACTTATTAACAGACAATTTGAATTAATCGAAAGCGAAAAACCCGGATAGAATTGTATATAATGGAAAAGTCATTTATCCCATCATCTGGGAATTAAATAATTACGTGAAAACTGTTCTTATAAGTCCTGTACCCTATATGCACTATGTGAAAGATCATACACATGTTGCTTTTAATAGCAACTATGGCCCTTTTTTGAATAAACTAACCTATTCATTAGCAAATTTCGGTTTGGTCACAACAGTTATGATATCAATAAGATGGCTTAAAATCACAAGAAAAATAACCCGGAAACAAATAAAAAATGTTCTTTTATCGAATAAGGTAGTTTATACAATTTCACCCGCTCTTTTCACAAGACCGGATTACTGGAATGAAAATCTCAAGGCATTGGGATATCATGAAAGGAATAAAATCGTTGACTGGCATCCGGATAAAAATTTAAGTGACTTTCTGGAAAAACATAATAAAATCCTGTTTATTACTTTTGGCAGTATGACCAATCCGGAACCGGAAGTAAAAACTAAAATAATACTTGAAATACTTGGACGAAATAAAATTCCTGCAATCCTCAATACTGCATCCGGAGGCCTTGTCAAACCGGATAAATTTGACACTGATCTGACTCATTTTGTTTCCCAAATCCCTTACGACTGGATTTTTCAAAGAATCTATGGAGTCATTCATCATGGAGGCTCAGGGACAACTCACCTGGCACTTAAGTATGGTTGCCCCACAATGATTATCCCGCATATAATTGATCAATTTGTGTGGAATAGAATCATTTATGAAACAGGGGCCGGACCGGAGGGAATAAAAATTAATAAAATGACCATGAAAAACTTCGAACCAAGAATTCTTGAATTGGTAAACAATGCTTCCTTCAAAAAGAAAGCGGAAGAAATAGCAGACAAGATGGGAAACGAAAATTTTAAAGAAGAAATTTATAAATCAATAATTGGAAAATAAAAACAAAAATTATGAGTAAGGATAACCTGGACAAATTCGAGTTTCTTATTGGTGATTGGATTCTGGAATCTATAATTCCAAAAAGTGTTTTCAGTGATCCCGGAACTGATACAGGAGTGGGATCATTTAAGAAAATATTAAAGGATAAATATATATTATTTGAATACTCAGGCAACTCAGGAGGAGAAGCAAAAGGTATTTTCGCATGGGATGAAAAAATAAAAATGTTCCGATATTGGTGGAATGAGAATTCAGGTAATTTTTCCGCAGCAACATGTAATTTTATAAATGATAAAACCTTAGCTATGAACTGGCATGATGCATTGTTTGTTCAGACTTTCACCAAGGAGACATCCGACAGGGTAGTTCTGAAGATGCAACATCCTGCTGACAGAGGTGGGTATGAATTAGTATTAGAGGTAATCTTCACAAAGAGATAAGTCAGCAGACGAACTGTTTTTGAAATTATTGTTACCATATAACATGCAGAATAATCAATCTTTTAAAAATGAAAAAATCAATTCTATTCTTCGTTCTGGCTTTCCCAATGTTCCTTTTTGCCCAGGAAAGAAAAAAGGCAGACGCACTGGTTGATCCGAAAATCGCTGAACGCACAATTACTGTTGGGGGAGAAACCGCCGACATATCCGGATTTAATAACCAGTCCATCCAGTTTGCGATTGATGCAATAGAAAAAACCGGGGGAACTGTTTTATTGAATCCCGGACTATATGAAATCATTGCACCGGTGCGAATGAAATCGAATGTGAAACTTGTGGGTTCCGGGAAAGAAACCGTTCTGAAAAGGGGTAAAGGCATACAGACAAAATATATTGTTGATGCCGATTATGGTGAATTGAAAATAACCGTTGAGAATCCCAATGGATTTGAAATCGGTATGAAAGTCCAGGTGACAGACGACGAAAATAGCGGATGCTGGAATGTTTCTACAGCCTATATTACCGATATCCTTGATAATGTCATCTATATTGATAAAGGATTAATCCGTGATTACCGGTCGGATCTGAATGGATTGATATCCAACACTTCTTCTGTAATAGAGATTATTGAGGCAGAAAATTGCTCCGTTTCAAACCTGCTTGCAGATGGCAACCGGTCTGAAAACTTTTTTGCCGATGGCTGTAACAGTGCAGGAGTACTGGTATTCAGATCGAAGAATATAACTATTGACAATGTGCAGATAAAAGATTTTAACGGTGAGGGAATCAGCTGGCAGATTACAGAAAAAGTTGCTGTAAAAAATTGTGAAATATCGGGCAGCGGTAATACCGGCCTGCACCCGGGCACAGGTTCACCCTTCTCTGTTATTGAAAATAACGATGTTCATCATAATGATCGTGACGGACTATTTATTTGCTGGCGCGTTTATCAGAGTGAAGTAACGGGTAATAAATTTCATCATAACGGGCGGTATGGTATATGTACAGGGCATAAAGACACAGATGTTGTTTTTGAGAATAATCATATCTATAATAATGAAAACGACGGAGTTAACTTGCGTGGAGAACGGGAAAGCAATGCTCCTCACAGAAATACTTTCATCAGGAACATTATTGAAAACAATGGGACCGAAGGGAGTGGTTATGGTTTTTCCATCAATTCACCTGCTGCGGATCTGGTATTAAAAGAGAACGAATTTAAAAACTCATCAAAAACACAAAAGGCTGCCATATTTATCTATAAAGCAGGTTCAATACCGAAACTCGAAAACAACCGGTTTGATGAGCATGAACTGGGTGAAGTGGTTTACGAGGAAAAGCAATGATAAAAAACCAGAACCTCTCAAATATGATACGGCCGGTCTCTGATCCCTAAGAATTGGCCGTAAGCATAGATTGGTATACCATATCCTTAATAAAGAAATTTTAATATATAGCTGCAGATACCATTATTATATATAATGAATCAAACTTTTTGGTCCTGAAATTCTAATCAACTTGTTATGAAATCTATTAATCGGCGAAATTTTCTTAAAAATGTCAGCCTGTTACCTATGGGAATAATGCTGGGGAAGACACATTTACAGGAAAGCTATGAAATGAAAGGTGTACTTCACTCACCAGGTTCCACAGCAAAAATCAAATTGAGCCTGAATGCATGGTCCTATTATGTTCCGCTCTATAAATATATGAGAGGGGAAGAGGGAGGGATGAGCCTTTTGGATCTGCTCGAGGAGTGCGCCCGGTTGGATCTGGATGCTGTCGATCCAACGGGTTACTTTTTCCCTGGTTACCCGGAAGTGCCTGAAAGAAAGTTCATTAATAATTTCAAACGCCGTGCATTTCAACTCGGACTGGATATCAGTGGCACAGGTATCCGAAACGATTTTGCCACTGCAGATAAAGCAAAACGAATTGAAGATATAGAACTGGCTAAACGATGGATTGAAGCTGCAGCTGAAATGGGTGCCCCGGTAATACGCGTTTTTGCAGGTGCACAACCGGAAGGGTATACATGGGAGGAAACTGCAGTATGGATGTCGGAGGCGCTTGCTGAGTGTGCTGAGCATGGTGAAAAATACGGAGTGATGGTGGGAGTGCAGAATCATGGTGATATGCTTAAAAGCGCTGATGAGGTTCTGAAAATCATGTCAATGGCCCAATCCGACTGGTTAGGAGCAATTGTTGATACCGGCTTCTTTCTTACCCCTGATCCATATGATGATATTGAACGGGTTATTCCTTATGCCGTGAACTGGCAGGTTAAAGAATTACTTCATGACCGGAATGGAGACAGAATCGATATGGTTAAACTGGTTGGTATCATCCGTGCATCCAGTTACCGTGGCTATGTTCCGATAGAAACACTCCCGACACCCGGAAAGGAGGATGAATATGATGCTTTCTCCCGGGTGCCAGAATTACTTGAAGAACTACAAAAGGCAATTGATTATGCTGACAAAATCTCCGATAATTAATTTTTAAACACGATTTGCTATTTAAGATGAAAATATTGATATTTAGATATATAATAGGCCGTGCCGATAGTGAGATCTGTTATAATAATTTAACATTCAATAACATACATAATAAATATCCTATACTATTATGAAATACAGAGTACATCGCATCGAAGTCAAAAGTGACAAAATGCAGGAAAGACTTGAACAGTTTTTAAATAAACTCGATGGAGAAGTTATATCCGTTATTCCGAATGTCCGGCCAACATTCCAGGGAATGGGAGCAACTGCAAAAATTGATTTTCTGCTTATCGTTGAAAAAATTAAATAAATCAATGAAATCAAAAAAAGAAGAAATAGCCATTGATACTTTTAAATCCGGCCTGAACTGTGCACAATCAGTATTGACAGCTTATTCCGATAATTTAAATTTTGATAACCATTTAGCCTTAAGAATGGCATGTGGTTTCGGTGCAGGCATGGGCAGGCTTCAGGAAACATGTGGAGCGGTAACCGGATCTTTTATGGTTTTTGGCATTTTTAATTGTAATAAATTTTCGGACAACAAAGACAGGAAAGAGAAAACATATGAAATGATTCAGAGTTTTACAGATAAATTTATAGCAATTCATGACACAACGAATTGTAAATCATTGATAAATTGTGATTTGAAAACAGAGAGAGGACGACAGTATGCACATGACAAGCGATTATTTGAAATTGTATGTGAAAAATGTATACTCGATTCCATAAAAATTATTGAAGAACTTATTGCGGAATAATAATACTAACCATTAATAAGAATCGGTAAAATGAAAATGGGTAAGATAGAAAAAAGGTTTGTCAACAGCCAGAAGCATGCACAGAAGAACCTGAAACTTATTGAACGTTTATTTTCAAATGTCGATTTAAGCAATATATCCCGTGTACTTGAAATCGGATGTGGTGTTGGTATAGTTTCGGCACATCTGGTAAACAGGCATAAGATGAATGTTACAGGTACAGACCTGGATCCGGAACAGATTACAATTGCTAAAATGTATAACAAGGAGAATGAGCATTTAACATTTATAGTAGCGGACTCAACAAAGCTTCCATTCGGGGATCAGGAATTTGATATGGCTCTGTCAATATTTGTCCTTCATCATATTGGCAATTGGGAAAAGACATTGGAAGAAATAAATCGCATTTTAAAACTTAACGGTTATTTTATCTTCTATGATTTTGCCTACTCAAAGTTAGCTGCCCGGATTTTCAGACCCTTTGCTAAAAATTACGGCATTTATACCATTGAGGATGTAATTAACTTTATGAACATAAACAACTTTGATATTATTTATACTGAAGGGCCCAAAGGAGTTGTTATGAAAAATTATTGTATGGTGTTTAGAAAAACAGGTTGAAATTACTGAGATCCGGGCAACCGTAGATGACCTTACAGGAAAAAAACAAATGAGTCTTTTGTCAGAAGATAACTTTTTACTTCTTGTGAGATAAATACGATTAAGTAGTTGAATTGTAAAATTTTGGAGGTAGTATATAAAATCCTTTGATTTTGTCTCACAACACCTTAGCATTATTATTCCTTAAGCATATTTTTCAAATACCCGATTTTCATCACGCGGTTTATTGAATATACCTTACTTGTAGTTTGCAGATATTCGAGAATATAAAGTGACTTTTCCAGGATATTATTCCCGTCCTTTACCCGGTCATAGCTGATCAGGTCTTCCCCGGTCACCTGTAATAATTCCGCAATCGTTTCCAGGTGATGCTCCATCAATTTGTTTTTCTTTAAAAAGGTTTCTACTATTTTTTCTTTCGGAATTCTGATAAGTTCTTCCACATCCAGGTCAAGTTCGCTCTTATAAGTCTGCCTGAGTTCTTCAAGTCCCAGGCTTGCATTACCTTTCTGCTTTATGCCCAGTAGCCTGGCAAGCATGACAGCCAGTACCTCCCCCAGCTGCTCGATCTGACGCATCAGGTAATCACGTTGTTCCATGTCAGTTCAAAGTTCAAAGTTCAAAGTTCAAGGTTCAAGGTTGGTGTGGGTGTGAGTGATACGTATAGTTCAAGGTTCAAGGTTGGTGTGGGTGTGAGTGATACGTATAGTTCAAAGTTTAAAGTTCAAGGTTCCTGCCTTCATGGTCCACGCTCCATGTTAACAGCATAGGGTAAAAAGATCATTTGAATTTTAATCCTTTTATTTTGAATTTTTAAGGTAATTAATCAGTCCTGTGACCAGCTTTGAGCATTCTGAAGCAAGATCATATGTATCCTTAAATTCATTTTCATCAATATACTCCTGATCTAACGCTCTGTAAAGTTGAGATTTTAATTCTGCAAGTGATCCCCGGGAGATACCAAGAAAGTTAATAAATTCCTTGTTGCCACCCCTTTCAAAACCTTCGGGGATATTGTCCATTGCTGAACCGCTTGATTTTCTAACCTGCCAAACTAATGAAAAATCTTTAGAAAACTTTTCTTTGTTGGTTAATTCATAGACTTTTTTACAAAGTTCCCGGCACTTCTTCCAGCATTCAAGTTCTTCAAATTTCTTTATTGTTGCCATGATGAAGAAATATTAGTTAATATTTATCATTTATGACAAAAACTTGAAGATATCGGTCAGTAATTGTGAATAATTTAACAACTATACTATCAACACCAAAAACCACCCCCTGACCCACACCAACTTTGAACCTTAAATTTTAAACCTTGAACTATGTTTCACCCACACTCATACTCCCACAAACCTTGAACTTCGGACCTTGAACTTTGAACTTATTGCAACCTATTATTTCAGTATCTTTGAGAAATGTAAAAATGATTTTACTTTCCTATCAAATAATAATATAGTTTTGACGACTCGTTTCCTGATATTGGTCTCGTTAATCTTCATCACAATACGTCTGTGTGCCCAGGAGCCAACCGACAGGGTGGATATGGTGTGGGGCGAAAAACTTTTTCTTGAATCAAAAAACATTCTTCCTGAAATTATTGGATATGATTCAACCGGGTTTTACGCTCTCCTCCAGGATTACCGGTGGGCCGTCGAACACTATGATACTGCACTTGGACAGGCCAGGAGGGAATACCTCGCGATGAACTACGGATTCCGGACAAGGGAACTCGTAGCCCTGGTTCATTTTCACGGTGTCCTGTATCTATTCACTTCTGAGATGCGTTTCAGAAGTCATGTATTATTTGTCCAGACAATTGATAAACAAACACTTCTGCAAAATGGAGATGAACGTTTATTAATTGAGGTTCCCGATATGGGGGGCTGGAGGGCAGATTTTCATGTTACACTATCCCGGCTGGAAAAGAAACTCCTGGTTGTCAGCCGTACCATTATCTGGGGGCCTAAAATACAGGAGATCAGGTTCATGGTTTTTGGAGAAGGGCTGGAACTTGAATGGGAATCTGGTGATCGGATCCAGCATGATAAAAAAATTTACAGTGTTGCTGAATTCCTGGTGGACGAAACGGGAAATGCTTATATGATATGCCTTTATTATCAACCTGTCCTGCTTCAGCATTTCAGTGAAAGGAAAAACAGCTATCTCATTGTCGCTTTCACTGAGCAGGGCAACTCGGTAAACAGGTATCTTGCCGATTTTCCAAACAGATATATCAGGGGTATTGGAATTGAAACAACCCTTGATAATGAACTGGCCTGTGCCGGCTTTTATTCCCCCAGTATCAACGATCACAGTATTGATGGGTTGTTTTTCTTTACAATAGACCATGAGTACCACATTATCAATAACTTGAAGTTTCACGAGATGGAATCTTATTTTTTGAAAGAAAGTATGAATCTAAGACCAGACCAGGAATATAAATATCTTTATAGCTTCTATCTCGATCATCTGGTGTTGAGGGAGAATGGAAATTTTATCATATCCGGGGAACAGCTGTTTGATCAGAGCTATGATAATCATATGAATATTATAGTTATGGGATTAACAGCTGAGGGCGATGTTATGTGGGAAAGGGTTATCAGAAAAGTCCAGAACCATGCCATGAATACCACTCATAATTATGCATCCTATGCTCTTTTAGCTCCCCCCCACTGGAATAAAATTGAGATCCTTTATAACGAAAACCTGAAAAACCTCAACAGGGATCCTGAGAAGGATTTGGTTTCTTTCGTCTACAATTCCAAAGCTTATCTCTCATGTGTTGAAATTGGCGAATTCGGGGAGATGGGAAAAGATATTATCTATCTGAAGAAAAAAAAGAGAATGCTTACCCCGGCACCTCTTTTTTATTATGACATGAAAACAAATGAAATGGTAATGCCTGCCCTGCATTACAGGAAATTCAAATTTATGAAATTGACCTTCAATTAAGTTTCCATCCTAACTCTTTTAACTTCTCCAGGTTTTCTTTCAATTTAATATTCTCCCGTTCGATTGCCAGTTTTTGCTCTTCATCATTCAGTTTTTCCCATTCTTTCAGGAAAAGTCCCCCCGATGCAAATCCTTTATATGCATAATAAGGTGCGTTGAAATATATCTCTTCCCTGCCACTCATTCTCAGATCACCCCGTTCGATAAGATAATCCTTCAGCTCATCAACCATTTGATCCCGGATTTCTTTATATTCATCCAGCCCTGCAAGATTTTTAATCTGATAGGGATCATCGTTCACGTTATAGAGTTCGTACTCAGGCCTCTTGCCCCATGCAAGGTCATAATACCAGTTCATTATTTCATTTTTTTGAAGTGAAAGAAGGAAATCCTTTGTCGGACTGTTATCAACATCACCATAAGGATAATAATTGAAATTATATTGAGGATCGGGATGGCCTGCCGGAAACATCTCTGGCTCAGGATTCCAGATAATCAAGTATGGATCCTTCCGCATTGCCCGCATGGGATAAATCTGTCCTTCGGGTTGAACCCATGCGTGTCTTTCCCTGAATGTAAAAACCCTGTTGCGTGAAGGATCAACAGATCCCGATATATTTGAATTCAGTATATCAACCAGGCTCTTTCCCGACATTTCTTCAGGAACCGATAAGCCGGCCAGTTCAAGGAATGTGGGAGCCAGGTCAGTATGGCTGACAAAGTCGTCAATTTCCCGCCCTCCCGGTATTAATTTTTTATAAAAAATGATAAACGGCATATGTGTCCCATACTCATAAAGATTCGATTTTGCCCTTGGAAAAGGCATCCCGTTATCGGAAGTGACAACGATAACAGTATTATCCAGCTCACCTTCTGCTCGCAATAAATCAATCATTTTGCCAAGATGTAAATCAAACCATTCTATCTCAACAAGGTAATCCAGTATATCATTTCTCACTTCCGGAACATCAGGCAAAAATGCCGGAACACTGATATCACCTATCCTTTTACCCATCATCTGCCCTATGTTTTTCAAATAATCCCTGTGCGGCTCAGAGGCCCCATACCAGAAACAAAACGGTTGCCCTGCTGGCTTTCTTTTCATAAACTCGGCAAAATTGCCGGCATAATCCACATTACTCATCGGATTTGTTTCTCCAAATTGCTCATACGGGATTTTGCGGATTGCCTGGTATTCTTCTCCGGCGGGATTTTTTTTCCGCCCGCTGTCTTCCCAGTCACCAGGTCCCCATCCTTTGCCTGTACAACCCGTAAAGTAACCCGATTCTTCCAAATAATCCGTATAGGTTTTGAATTCTGAAGGAATGATGCTCCAGAGACAGGCGCCTTCCCTGAGTTCAAAACCATTTCGCCCGGTAAGAATTGATGCACGGGAAGCAGAACATGATGGAGCAGAGCAGTAAGCATGATTAAACCATGCTCCGTTCCTGGCCAGATAGTCAATACTGGGTGTCTGAATAGCCTCACATCCGGCAAAGCTTGTATGTAACCAACTCATATCATCAGCAATGGCAAACAAAATATTGGGCCTGTTATCCTCCATTAATTCTTCGTCCTCTGAAATTTCCTGATCCTGCTGTTTCTTTCCCTTACAACCCGGTAAGGTTAACAGGAACACAAGCATTGCCATGAGAACAATTTGTTTCATAATATTTTATGAGTTTTGTATCACCCTTTGATCCGGGGGTGAGTCACAACCTTTTAATTTAATAACGAAGTAAATCTTTCAAATTGTTGTTCATAACTTCACCCCATCCCCTATCCCCTTCCCCTGAAGAGGGAAGGGGAACAGGTACCCCCTCCCGGCCTCCCCCTTTCAGGGGGGAGGTTAGGGGGGGGTGAATCCTTACTACTTCATCCTTAATATCTCCTCCAGCACCGGATCCCTGCCTGCAAAGAAATCTGCCGATGAAAGGTCAATTTCAATATCAGGATAAAAGGATGGTTCATCTTCCTCCGTCTCCTTAAAATATTTTGTCGAATAACTGATTGTAATTCCTGAATTGGGGAGAATCATATTTCTGACCTCTCCGTAATGATTTGGTTTGCCCCCGGTAGGCTCTCCGATAAAGATGGCATTTGTTTCCTCTCTGAGTGTTATTGCATTCAGAATAGCTGAAGAAAAAGTTAATCTTCCAATACAAACAAATAACTTACCTTCCCGGTTAATCTCTTCATTATTTTTAAGGGCATGAATAAGTGGTTCTGCTATGGAAGAATTCCCCCCTCCATTTAACCGCATGTCAAAAATAAACTTATCTGGCTCATGATCTTCAATGAATTCGAGCATTCCCTTTATAAAATCTCTGAAAGAGAGGGTATCTGCTTCAGCACAGCGGTTATACTGAAAATAAAGGGTTTGTTCCTGATCAAGCCATTCATACCAGTAATAAAAATTCCTGTGAGCCAGGTAAAGAGGTGGTGCCTGTTCTTCATCCACGGCTGAAATAAATGCAAGCCCTTCAATATCATATTGTACAGGTTTTAACACTATTTCCCTGCTCCCTTCAAATTCCATGATTACACTGTCCGGCCCGGGAATTATCTTAAGTGCATGCAGAATTTCAGGACATCCAATTAACCATGGAACCTGGCTCTTAACCTGTGCCTCATTTTCAAATGAAATAATTGTTTCAAGGATTTTGATGACCTTCTCAATTTCCAGACCATCGATGGATCTAAGCTTCCGGCCAATAACAGGTTGATATTCCTCAATTGCCGCGGTGGCAAATATCCCGTCGCTGAACAGCTTAAAATCAACAGGAACATGTCTGAAAGCAGGTATCCTCCAGATAGATACACCAGTATGTGAATCTCCTACTTTCGCAGTGATTTTCATGATTCCAGTGATGATCTCATAATCCTTCAGATAAAAAGATTCTTCCTTTAACTCCTCGATATCTTCCAGATATTCTTCCTGCTTTAACTGGAAGAACAGGTCTTTATGCCGCCTTGGCAACTCTTCTGCAAAATAATTAAGATCCTCCAGCCAGTGCTCCGTCATCAGACCGGAATCCCTTTTTTGTATTACCTCCTTATCTCTGGAAGGATTACAGAATGGAAAAACAATGAAAAACAGGATTAGCCACTTAAAAAAACGGTGCTCTAAATTCATTTGATTAGTCATTATGGTGTATTAAAATGGAGGCTTTAAATTATTAATTTTCTTCTATAAATTCATATCGAGACATATATAGATTTATACTGAGTTTGTATATAATGATAATTTAATGTAAGTTTATATAACCAAATTAATTGATTGACAGGTATGTAATTTAATTTTATAATTTTATTTCAGAGATCACAGGAATTCGGAATATCTTAACAAAAACAATCTATAAATCAATTACTTAGAAACTTCAATCATACGATACATTATTAATAATCTTTAAAATTACCACTTATGAAATCATTAACATGTTTTCTCTTTCTGGTATTTTTTACAGTAGTTTGTGTTTCCGGTCAAACCACCAAGGAAGAGGCAAAAAAGCTTGCGCGTCCAGCTGATTGCGGTGTATCGCAATATGACGATTTTAAGAATTCTTCCTTTAACCTTCTATCTGAGCTTCTGAAAACTGACACAAATTATGAAAAGATCAAGGTTGATGTTTCCGGATATATTGAAGGTGAAAAAGAAGTTACAATAGATGGCGTAAAGGGAGATATAAGCAGATTAAAGAGTTTGAAAGGTTCACTTGAATCGATGGATGAGCGTGTTGCAAGCCTTACAACTGATGGAAATGATCTGCTGGAAAATGCCACTAAAGTTAAACCTGTTACCAAGGTAAAAGCTGCAACAGACAATACGAAAGAATCCCTGAAAGCTGTTGACCTTTCGAAGAAAATGATTGATGAGATTTCTGGTCAGGTAGAAGAAGATATTAAGAGCCTTACTGGATTACTCCCGAAAGAGGAATAAAATATTAAGCGCATTATTTAACTTTTTGAGCCGGCAATTCTCCATCGTGATGGTAGATCAATCCGGTTACCCGACCTTTATCATTCATCTGGAAAGTGATCCCCCCATTACTATTCCTGAAATGGTATGCATAAGCTGATTCAGGGATCAATGGTATCTTTAGACCTTCAATTTCCTCTGCATAGAGATTCGTTCCGCTTGAAGTGATAATTATTTTTCTGTCACTATAAATAAAATGATATTCACCGGCGAGTGACTCATATAATTTTTCATTGGTGCTTACCGTATCTGGCTTATATTTTTTATGCTGAAGAAACCATTCATATAATTCCGGATTGTTATAGGTCTCTGTCCAGCTATCATGAAAGGCTTCAGGATAAACAGTCAGTTTAACATCAGGGTTATATTTCTTCAGTGCATTTAACATCACTCTTGATAATCCAACGGGTACAACCTCATCCTTCTCCCCGTGAAATATCCATGCTGGGATATGCCGCATGTTCCATGCAAGCTCCGGGTGGCCTCCGCCACAGACAGGAGCAATGGCGGAAAAACGGTCCGGATAGGTGGATGCCAGGTCCCATGTTCCATAACCTCCCATGCTCAGACCTGTTAAATAGATCCGCTCTTCATCAATTCGGTATTCCCCGATAAGTTTATCCAACAGGCGGTTAAGGACTTCAGCCGACCACCATTGTCTCGCAGGACATTGCGGAGAAACAATAATGAATTCGAATTTTTTCCCTTCATTCACCAATTTCGGTGGTCCATGTCTTTTTACCATTTCAAGGTTATCACCCCGTTCACCGGCACCATGCAGGAAAAGTATCAAAGGCCATTTTGTTTCTTTCGAAACATCGTAACCCCCCGGTATATATACGAGGTATTTTAATTCAATGACCATTTTTTGCTCAATTTGCTGTGATATTGCCAGATTGATTGTTAAAAATGAAAGAATTAAAAATACTGATGAGATTTTAATATTCATCATTATTTGAATTTTTAATGAAAAACTAGACCATTGATTATTTCAAATACCAATGAGACCCCTCATTCGCTTTAGGCGGATGAGGGATGACCTGCCTGACTAATTAAGTTTTCACTCGGGGCTGTGTCACAACTAATATTTCACGCAATGATCGCCAGGAAAACATGAAGTACGCAAAGAATACGTGCCTGTTAACCAACACTTTGCAGTCTTTGCGGAAACTTTGCGTGCCCTGCGTGAAACCTTAAATTGAAGTTGTGACACAGCCTCGAGAAATCATACACACTTCCCTGGTCTCACTTCTCCTTAGCATCAACCTTAGCCTTTCCTGACCGACAACTAATTCCCCAAACCTATCAGGAACCAGTAACCATTCATTATACTCAACACCCTGAACCAATACCCACCAGGAACCAGGAACTAAATTCCCTGAATTTAGGAATTTTCCGAATTAGTTCATAACTTGTATTCAAACCAAAAAAATCAACCTGCTATGCAAACTTATATCCTTTTAACAAAGTTTTCACCTGATCTTTGTCAAAAAATGAAAGACCAGGAAGTAATCGGCAGAACCTGGTTTGACCAGGTAAGGGAAAAATGCCCTTCTGTGAAATTTATCGCACATTATGCTCTTCTGGGGCAATTTGATTTTCTTGACATATATGAGGCTCCTGATGAAGAAACTGCTGCCAAGGTATCACTCATCAGCCAGGTGAACGGTGCTTTCCAGGCCCAGAGTCTTCCTGCTATCCAATATAAGAAATTCCTGAAGCTTGTTAAGGAGATATAATCGGTATATTTTTAATCTTTAGTGGCTATAAGGAAACATTTTGTTGTACCTTCGGTTGTAATTTTTTACCAAACAAGCCCTGTATAGGAACATATCAGATCTATATTGGAATATTCCGGATAATCAAATATATATTCGGTCGCACCAGCGGTTCAGCCTTATAATAATTTAACATTCAATATTATACCTGATCTGATAGTAAAACGTGTTATATTTAATCTAATTAAAGAATTATGAATATAAATTTGATTTTAGCACTGTTTGGTGTTTTCACATTCACCGTTATTAACTCAGTTGCTCAGGAAAATCGTTTTTTTATGCCAGCAGAGATCAGGAAAGCATATGAAAACGGAACAAGATCTTATGACGGCACTCCGGGAGTTAATTACTGGCAAAATACTGTCAACTATAAAATACAGGTAACAATCGATCCCCAGGAAAAACTGGTTAAGGGATACGAAGAAGTCGTGTATTTCAACAACAGTCCAAATGAAATAAATACTTTAGTTATCAGGCTTTACGGGGACGTTTTTAAAAAAGGAAACATCAGAGCATATCCTGTTAATGAAAAAGATATTGATGAAGGCGTTGAACTGGAAAATATTATCATTGAAGGATTAGCGTATGATCTTCAGGACCAGAAGATGACAAGAAGAAGCGGTACCAATATCAGTTTTACACTTCAAAAACCGCTAAAACCGGGATCGGAATTATCTTTTAAAACTTCATGGAAACAAAAGATCCCCGCATATTCAAGGATAAGAACAGGTGCATATGACAGCACCACTTTTTTTATAGCTTACTGGTATCCTCAGATAGCCGTTTATGATGATATCTTTGGCTGGGATAATCTGGATTATACATTAAGAACCGAATTCTATAATAACCTTTGTAATTTTGATGTTGAAATCACAGTACCTGACGAATTTATTGTCTGGGCTACCGGAACATTAGAAAATGCGGATCAAATACTACCAGAACATATTTTAGACAAATACCAAAAAGCCCGAAGCTCAGAAGAAGTTATTCATATTATATCCGTTAAAGATCTTGACAATGGATATAAATCCCTGAATCATACATGGCATTATTTGGCATCTGAAGTATCGGATTTTGCCTTTGCCATGAGCGACCATTATTTATGGGATGCAGCTATCCAACCGGTTGCTGACCGACAGGTGTTTATCAGCTCTGCATATCCACAAGATACCTCCAGGGATTATTCTGATCATGTTGCCATACAACAAAAAACAATGCGCCATTTTTCCGAAGATATCCCCGGTATTCCATATCCATATGAAGCATTCACAACATTTATAACGATGGGGAGAGGAGGTGGAATGGAATATCCCATGATGGCAAACAATGGTAGCCCCGGCCGTGGGGTGACCATACATGAGATGTTTCATACCTACTTCCCTATGTATGTCCGTGTCAATGAGCGCAGATGGGCCTGGATGGATGAAGGCTGGGCAACTTATAACACTACGCTTGTGTCAAACCGGTTTTTTAATGATGATTACGAAACAGCCGACGTATACTCCGATATAGGCTCCAGCTCTTCAATTATGGGAACCATAGCAGACTTACCGCTGATCACCTCTTCAGAATTCCTTGGCAATTCGAATTATGGTCAGGCCAGTTACTCTCTGCCTGCAACAGTATATGCAATGCTTCATCAGCACCTGGGTGATGAGTTATTTTTAAAATGCTACCGGGAGTATATTAAACGCTGGGCTAAAAAATCCCCTACACCATATGATTTCTTCAATATATTAGAAAATGTGTCGGGTAAGGATCTGGGTTGGTTATGGAAACCCTGGTTTTTTGATTTCGGGCCGGCAGATCTGGCAATTCAATCCTTCGAAAATAATGAACTGGTTGTGATGAACCATGGAAACAGGCCTGTGCCAATCGTTGCGGAAATAAATTACAAAAACGGTGAATCAAAATTTATCAGTCAGGACGCCGGTATCTGGAACGGTGGAAAAAATGAGGTGCGGCTTACCATACCAGAAGATGAAAATATAGACAGGATATCTTTGAACATGATGGTTCCGGATGCAAATCTTGTTGATAATTTCTTCCCATCCATCAGGACTCTTTATAAAAATATTAAAATATCGGCTGAAATTACCGGCCAGTACAAAAGTGAAGATTCCCCAGCCAATATAAGTATTATTATGGAAGATGGAATCATGTATTATAGATGGGGTGATTTCGGAATATCCCAGATGTTATACCCGAAGGATAGTGTTAATTTTTATTCGGTCGATGGTACAATGGATTTAAAATTTAATCTGGACGATTCAGGATCCTGTACAGGTGTGGAAATAAATTGGAGGAACAGAATGATGCATGGGGAAAAAATTAATTAAAAACTGAAATATAAGTTGATGTTCAGTTCAAAATAAACTCCCGGTGCCCATTACCTGACCCGCTCCGGATTCGATTATTATTCCATTTCACGCAAACAAACAGCTATTCTTTCCCCCACTTCCTCCCTGCCCAGAATCTCCATAATTTGTATCAATCCCGGTCCCTGGTTTGATCCTACAATAGCAAGCCTGAGAGGATTCATGATCCGTCCGAATCCAATGCCTTTCTCTTCAGTGTATTTTTTGATGGCTGATTCAATACAATTGTGGTCAAATTCTTTCAGAGTATTCAAAATATCACAGATATCACGCATCATGTCTTCCGTATCTTCTTTCCATACTTTGCTTACCACGTCCTTATCATATTTCTCCGGCCTGATAAAAAAGAACCATGATTCTTTCCAGAGGTCTGTGAGCAGGAAAGCTCTTTCTTTTACCAATCCGATAACCTTTGAGACATAATCAGGTGTAAACACCAATCCCCGTTTATCAAGTTCGGAGGATAGCCATGGTGTCAGTTCATGATTCTGCTTCTGAAGAATATACTGATGGTTGAACCACCTGGCTTTTTCAGGATCAAATTTTGAACCTGATTTGGTGATCCTTTCAAGGGTAAACTCCTGAATGAGTTCGTCCATGGTAAAAAGTTCCCTGTCGGTTCCCGGATTCCATCCCAACAGGGCAAGTATGTTTATAAAAGCTTCCGGCAGGTATCCTGATTCCCTGTACCCGGATGAAACTTCACCAGTTTCCGGGTTTGTCCATTGCAGGGGGAATACTGGAAATCCCAGGCGGTCACCATCACGCTTACTTAGCTTACCCTTCCCATCAGGTTTCAGGGTTAACGGCATATGAATAAAAACCGGCATTTCTTTGCTCCAGCCGAAAGATTCATAGAGCAGAACATGCAACGGTGTTGATGGTAGCCATTCCTCACCCCGAATGACATGGCTGATCTTCATCAGGTAGTCATCCACAACATTTGCCAGATGATAAGTCGGCAGGCCATCCGCTTTTAGAAGGATTTTATCATCAAGGATGGATGTTTCAATCCTGACCTCCCCGCGCACAATATCATTGAAACGGACTTCTCCGTTTTCCGGTATCTTGAAACGTATGGCATAAGGATAACCATTGTTAATCAATGATTTGACTTCTTGATCCGGAAGATTCAGTGAATTCTTCATCTGTTGCCTGACGGTAGCATCATAGTTAAATATTTTATTCTTTTCTTCATATTGCTTCCTGTGCATATCCAGTTCTTCAGGGGTGTCAAAGGCGTAATATGCGTAACCCCTGCTGATAAGATAATCCGCATATTCTCTGTATATCCCGGATCTTTCTGATTGCTTGTATGGTTCATACGGACCCCCAACAGTTACGCCTTCATCAATTTCAATTCCACACCATCTTAACGATTCAACAATATATTCTTCAGCTCCCGGAATATATCTGACCTGGTCTGTGTCTTCAATACGCAGGATGAAAGTACCGTTATGTTTCCGTGCAAAAAGATAATTGAACAGTGCTGTGCGAACTCCACCAATATGTAACGGTCCTGTCGGACTCGGGGCAAAACGTACACGTACAGGTTTTTCAGGCATACAATAAATTTTTTGACTAAGATAGTAAATTCAGGAGGGTAGTACTATAATATTTTTGCCACCCACCCGAACGTAACGTTCGCTACGGGCAGGCAGAGATCACAGAGAATAAACAGCGTGTACAGAGGAACATAGATATTCATAATTCTCTGTGTTCTCTTTGATATCTCTGCTATCTCTGTGGTTAAATATGAATCAAGTGCAACAATGATTTATTAAAATACACCAAAATATGATAATTTTAGCCTTTCATATAACAAACAGGTAAATGCTTTTCCTTTATAATATTGGAATCAGGTTATACTACCTTTTCATCCTTTTTGCTTCCTTGTTTAACAAAAAAGCCCGGTTATGGATAAGGGGAAGGAAAAAGTTTTTCAAGAAGGTTCGATCTGTTATGGATCCGGATTCCCGTATAATCTGGTTCCATTGTTCATCCCTGGGTGAATTTGAGCAGGGCAGGCCGGTGATGGAAAAAATAAGGGAAATATTGCCGGACAGGAAAATCCTTCTGACCTTTTATTCTCCCTCCGGTTATGAAATCCGTAAAAATTATAGCGGAGCAGATTATATTTTCTATTTACCTCTCGATACAAAGAAAAACGCTGAAAAATTTCTGGATTTTATCCGTCCGGAGGTTGCTCTCTTTGTCAAATACGAATACTGGTATCATTTCATATCCGCCCTGAAAAGAAGGAATATAAAGATTTATTTGATTTCCGGTATATTCAGGTCTGACCAGGTATTTTTCAAATATTATGGTAAATGGTTCAGAAAAATTCTTGGATGTTTTCATCATCTGTTCATTCAGGATGATGATTCTGCAAGATTGTTAAAATCCATTGGTATAGAAAATTTTACTGTTGCCGGAGATACCCGTTTTGACCGGGTATTCGCTATAGCTGAAAAAGCACCGCCGTTACCCTTGATCAGTCATTTTACAGCAGATCATCTTACCCTTGTCGCCGGAAGTACATGGCCTGAGGATGAGGAGATCATAATCAGATTTATAAATGAATATAAGCCGGAAATAAAATTAATTATTGCTCCACATGAAATTCATGAAAGAAATATCCGGCACCTGGAAGAAAAAATCCAATTGAAAACTACCCGGTACACCTCTGCAGAAAATCAGGAGATATCCGGGGCTAATGTATTAATCATTGACACGGTTGGTATACTGTCATCTATCTATCAGTTCGGAAACCTGGCATTTATAGGAGGGGGATTTGGAAAAGGAATTCATAATACACTTGAAGCTGCAATATTTGGAATACCGGTTATTTTTGGTCCTAACTATAAAAAATTCAGGGAGGCAGTAAGCCTGATTCATCATGAAGGAGGATTTTCTGTACAGGATTATCAATCATTCTCAAATATTCTTATCCGATTAACAACAGATATTTCCCTCCTTGAAACATGCGGAGAAAATGCAAAGGCTTATATTTTGTCAGAACTCGGTGCTACTGCCAGAATCGTTGATATTGTGATAGCTGACCTTTAACCATACTTTATGTATCTTTGCAAAATGTTAATTGATCAGGCACAAAATTCATAACTAATTTCATGCCTGAAAACATGTAAATTGACTCTTTTTTTTAACCAATTTTTAACCAAATCCCGTGTCTCTTTAAAAATAATCTCTTTCATAGGAATACTAATTAAAAATATCAATAAAGATTTTATTGTCTTATAATATTTATTTATTTAATCTTTTGTTTATCTGATTTTTAAGGTGCAGGTTAATAATTTATACGATTTGTTAATAAATAGAATTCTTATCAGTTTGTCATCTGGGGCATCAATTCATATCTTGCATGCTTAACTTTCTTTTCCAGATCCACTTTTAAATTTTTAATTATTAACCTGTTAATATTTCTGATATTCCATGGATGAATTAGTCTCAAAGAAAAACTCAGGTGTTGTTGTGAACAAAATAAAAGAAGAAAAAAATTCAGTTGACCCTGCATCAGAATTAAAAAAATATTCTTTCGATCAGGTTCTTGAGGCTACAAGGAAATATTTTATCGGTGATGAGCTGGCAGCCACTGTCTGGATCAATAAATATGCTCTGAAAGATTCGATGGGAAGAATTTATGAGCTCTCTCCGGATGATATGCATCGCAGGATTGCCAGGGAAATTTCCAGGGTTGAAAAGAAATACCCGAATCCTTTGTCGGAGGATGAAGTTTATGACCTTATCAAAGGTTTCAAATATATTGTCCCCCAGGGATCACCAATGACAGGTATTGGCAATGATTTTCAGATTGCTTCGCTGTCAAATTGTTTTGTTATCGGTCATGAGGGTTTTGCCGATTCTTATGGCGGGATTCTTAATATTGATCAGGAGCAGGTTCAGCTTATGAAAAGGAGGGGTGGTGTTGGACATGATCTTTCACATATCCGCCCCAAAGGCAGTCCCGTGCTGAACAGTGCGCTTACATCAACAGGGATAGTCCCTTTCATGGAAAGATATTCAAACTCCACCCGTGAGGTAGCCCAGGATGGCCGGAGGGGTGCTCTGATGCTGAGCATATCCATTAAACACCCGGATGCAGAAGCATTCATCGATGCCAAAATGGATAGAGGTAAAGTAACCGGGGCAAATGTATCTGTCAGGATTGATGACGAATTCATGCAAGCAGTCATGAATAATCAGCCATATGTCCAACAATATCCCATTCATTCTGATAAACCATTATATACCAAGGAGATTGATGCTCGGAGCCTGTGGAATAAAATCATTCATAATGCCTGGAAATCGGCTGAACCCGGTGTTCTTTTCTGGGATACCGTGATTCGTGAATCCGTTGCTGATTCTTATGCCGACCTCGGATTCAGGACGGCATCAACCAATCCCTGTGGGGAAATACCACTGTGCCCTTATGACAGCTGCCGCCTGCTTGCAATTAATCTTTACAGCTATGTTGAAAATCCTTTTGAAGTCAATGCCAGATTTAATTTCGACCTGTTCCGTAAACATGTCAGGTTAGCTCAACGAATGATGGATGATATTATCGATCTTGAACAGGAAAAAATTGATGCCATCCTGCAAAAGGTGAATAATGATCCTGAAGATGATGAATTAAAGCGCACAGAACGTCTCATGTGGGAAAAAATAAAGGCAAAGACTGCGGAAGGCCGCCGGACCGGAGTGGGCATAACCGGTGAGGGAGATATGCTTGCTGCCCTTGGTTTGCGCTACGGCAGTGATAATGCTATTGATTTTTCTGTAGAAGTTCATAAAACAATAGCATTGGAAGCCTACCGGTCGAGTACCATGATGGCCAGAGAACGTGGTCCGTTCCCTGTATATGATGCAAGCCGCGAAAAGAATAACCCATTTATACAAAGACTGAAGTCAGAGGACGAAGAACTATATAATGACATGGCTAAATATGGCCGGCGTAACATCTCCTTGCTTACAATAGCCCCTACCGGTACAACCAGCCTGATGACACAGACCACTTCCGGTATTGAACCTGTGTTTCTTCCGGTTTATAAGCGCCGCAGGAAAGTAAATCCGAATGATACCACTGCGAAGGTAACCTTTGTTGATGAAATAGGTGATAGCTGGGAAGAATATAATGTTTTTCACCATCAACTGGAAACATGGTTAAAAGTGAATGGATACGATATTGAAGAGGTGAAAAAACTGGATGATGAACTGATCCAGAGAATCATCCAAAAATCTCCCTATCACCAGGCCACATCCAATGATGTGGATTGGGTGGCTAAGGTAAGGATGCAGGGCGAGATCCAGAAATGGGTCGATCATTCCATCAGTGTTACGATCAACCTTCCAAAGGATGTGAACGAAGACCTTGTCAGTGAACTTTATATGACAGCATGGAAAAGTGGTTGCAAGGGCTGTACAATTTACCGGGATGGTTCACGGGCCGGTGTCCTGGTTTCACATAACGGGGATGATGATGACGATCCTGCAACTAAGTATAAAAGACCCAGAATACTTGAAGCCGAAATTATCCGGTTCAAGAATAATGATGAGAGCTGGATCGCTTTTGTGGGGCTTAAAAATGGAAGGCCTTATGAAATATTTACCGGTCTTGAAGATGAAGAAATGTTTCCGTTACCAAAATCTATCACCAAGGGGTATATTATTAAAAACAAAGAAGAGAATGGTACCTCCCGTTATGATTTCCAGTATACAGATAAATACGGCTACAAAAACCTCCTTGGTGGATTATCCCATATTTTTAACCCTGAATTCTGGAATTATGCCAAGCTTATCTCAGGGGTCCTTCGGCATGGTATGCCAATTCCGAATGTTGTGAACCTGGTATCTTCACTTCGCTTCCACAGTGACACGATCAATACATGGAAAGCCGGTGTCGAGAGAACACTGAAAAAATATATACCGGATGGCACAAAAGCCAAAACCAGTCAGCGATGCCTGGAATGCGGATCCAACAACCTCGTTTACCAGGAAGGTTGCCTGATATGTACAAACTGCGGATCATCGAAATGCGGATAGGTGAAGAAATGAACTAAAATTTTTTGAACTATAATTTTAGTCATTCCAAATTTCAAAATTTAGTCAATTCTTTATAACCCCTAATTCCTTTCCTACTTTCCTGAAAGCTCCGATGGCCTTATCAAGATGGTCTTTCTCATGTGCAGCGGATAATTGTACCCTGATTCTTGCTTCACCTTTCGGGACCACCGGGTAATAAAATCCGATAACGTAGATTCCTTCATCCAGCAGCCTTGCTGCAAAATCCTGGGATAATTTAGCATCATACAACATGATTGGTATGATTGCTGATTGAGTGGGTTTAAGGTCAAATCCTGCCTTTTTCATTTCCCGGTAAAAATAATCCGCATTCCAGTGTAATTTATCCTGAAGATCATTGGTCTCGCTCATCATATCAACCATTTTGATACCTGCTGCCACAATAGCGGGAGGTAGTGAATTGGAAAAAAGGTATGGTCTTGAACGTTGCCGGAGCATATCAATGATTTCCATTCGTCCTGTTGTAAAACCACCCACAGCCCCACCGAATGCCTTTCCAAGTGTACCGGTAATAATATCCACCTCCCCCCGGATATTAAATAATTCTGTTATGCCTCTACCTGTCTTCCCTACAACACCTGCGGAATGGCATTCATCAACCATGACAAGTGCATCATATTTTTTCGCCAGGCTAATAATCCCATTCATGGGTGCCACATTGCCATCCATAGAAAACACGGCATCCGTAACAATGATCCTGAAACGCTGTGCTTTTGCCTTCTTTAGCTGCTCTTCAAGATCCGCCAGATCAGCATTGGCAAACCTGTACCGCTGAGCCTTACATAACCTGACGCCATCGATGATGGATGCATGATTCAGTGTATCTGAAATAATTGCGTCCTGGTCTGTTAATAATGGCTCAAATACCCCGCCATTAGCATCAAAACAGGCAGCATATAATATTGTATCATCCGTCCCGAAAAAATCTGCTATCTTTTTTTCCAGTGTTTTGTGAAGATCCTGGGTTCCGCAAATAAATCTGACGGATGACATACCGAATCCGTGTGTGTCCATGGCTTCCCTTGCTGCCTGGATAAGGGCCGGGTGATTGGATAAGCCGAGGTAATTATTGGCACAGAAATTTAATACTACATCACCCGAGTCTATCTTGATTTCTGCACCCTGGGCTGAAATAATAATTCTTTCCCGTTTATATAATCCAGCCTCATCTATGGACCGGAGCTCCTGCTGAAGATGGTCTTTGATTTTTCCGTACATATTAGGTTATAATTTTGATTAATGAGTGTGTACTCACCCCCCCTTTGATTCCCCCTCTCTCACGAGAGAGGGGGTACAGGGGGGTGAGTACTATCTATTTCAACTTCCCCCGTTTTATCTTTTTGCTGATCTCCTCCAGCATGATTTTCGTAATTTTCGGAAGATCGAATTCATACTTGCATCCCCAATCTCTTCTTGAAATGGAATCATCAATACTCTGTGGCCATGAATCTGCAATCTTTTGTCTGAAATCCGGTTTATATGTAATGGCGAAGTCTGGTATATGCTTTCTAATCTCCTTAGTCAGATCTGCCGGGGTTAAACTGATCCCCCCAAGATTGTAACTGCTGTGTACGGTCAATCCCGACCTTTTTGCCTCCATCAGATCAATGGTTGCCTTGATAGCATCCGGCATAAACAGCAATGGAAGGGCTGTATCTTCTGACAGGAAACATTCATATTTTTTCTTTTTAACCGCTTCATAATAGATCTCAACTGCATAATCGGTCGTGCCACCTCCTGCTTCCGTTTTAAAACTGATCAATCCCGGGTACCGGATACTCCTGATATCAAGGTTATACCTTTTATGATAATATTCACACCACCGTTCGCCTGCCAGTTTGCTTACCCCATAAACAGTAGAGGGCTCCATGATAGTTAACTGCGGGGTATTGATTTTTGGTGTGGTCGGACCAAAAACTGCCAGTGAACTGGGCCAGAAGACTTTTTTTACCTCTTCCACCATCCTGGCAACCTCAATGATGTTCATCTCACAAAATGGATGAGCCGCTTATCATCCATCACATCCATCAACTGAAAAGGGCCACCCTCCATAATGTCTTTTGAAGCTTCTTTGATATCTGTGGCAAACACATGATCACTACCATATATTTTTCGGAGCTCCCCGGTCAGCTCTGAACCGATCTGCCCTGCAGCACCTATGATCAGAATATTATCCATAAGAAATAATCGCTTATAAATTTACGAAAATAGGTTATACTGTTTAAGGTAAAAATGATAAATAACATGCCGGACACCGGGTACAGGTATCAGTTATCAGATAATGAATTATAATAACTTCACTATATTTCAGTTTTTAGTTAAAAATCCTCCTTTGAAGAGAGTATTTCTTATTATCCTGTCTGCGATTTATTTCCTGAATAATTTCGCCCAGGACCTGAGCAATATCAGGTCATATGATATCGTGCTTCCAGAAGATTCCGTTATATTCGATACACTGAGTGTTGTGCCGGGTTCTGTTTTTCTCTTTAACAGTGAATTGGTACCGGTCCCCGATTCTATCTATACCATTGATTATCCCAGACCTCTTCTCAGGTACAGCTCTTCCCTTGCGGGAACAAGAGTCAGGATATCTTACAGGGTTTTTCCAGTAGATTTTTCAAAAACATATTCTCATAAAGATCCGGCAATGATCAACCTTCAATCCATGCAGGGTTATGATCCTTTCCGGATCTCGGGAGCAGATCTCAGGTCTGATGAATATTATTCTTACAGCAATATAAACAAACGTGGTAGTATCGCAAGGGGTATCAGTTTTGGTAACACCCAGGATCTGGTGGTCAACTCCACATTTAATCTTCAGCTCTCAGGCAATATAACAGATGATCTCCGAATTGTTGCAGCTATTTCAGATAATAATATTCCTATCCAGCCTGATGGTTCATCTCAGCAAATTCATGAATTTGATAAGGTTTATATTGAAATATTCAACGAACAGCTTAGTCTTGTTGCAGGAGATTTCGATCTTGCCGGATCTCCGGGGTATTTTATGAAATTTTATAAAAAAGGAAAAGGTGCACGTTTTACCGGTAATTTTAACCTGAACCGTGATAAATCCTTGGCCCTCCGCACTACAATAAGTGGTTCAGTTGCTAAAGGAAAGGTTTGCCGGAACTCGTTCAGGGGAAGAGAAGGAAACCAGGGTCCATATAAACTGACCGGTAACAATCATGAACAGTTTATTATCGTTCTTGCCGGAACAGAAAGAGTATATATTGATGGACAGCTGATGATGAGAGGGCTTGAATATGACTACATTATTGATTACAACAATGCTGAAATTACTTTTACGGCAAATCAACTGATTACCAAAGACAAAAGAATAATTGTTGAATTCGAATATTCAGAAAAAAGTTATAGCAGGTTTCTCCTATATAACAGTAATGAATTCCTTACTGATAAAGGGAAATTCTGGATTAATCTTTATTCCGAGCATGATGATAAAAACCAGGCTCATCAGATAGAACTGGATGAAAATGACAGGTTGATGCTTGCAGGCATCGGTGATGATCTTGATAAAGCAATTGTCCGGAGAATCGACAGCGTAGGTTACAATAACTCAGAAGTGCTTTATAAAAAAATTGATACCCTGGTCCTCGGAAATCTGTATGAAAACATATATGTGTATTCCACGCATCCTGACAGTGCCATTTACCGCCTGGGATTCAGCTACGTAGGCGAAGGAAACGGGGATTATCAACCATTTCTGTCTTCAGCAAATGGCAAAGTTTTCGTATGGATCGCCCCGGTAAATGGTCATCCTTCCGGCAGTTATGAGCCTGTTATTCTGCTGATTACGCCCCAAAAAAAACAGGTGTTGTCTGTCGGAGGCAACACAGCAATAACCTCCTCAACATCTGCTTTTTTTGAACTTTCTTTAAGTAATAATGACCTGAATACATTTTCCTCACTGGACAGAGGGGATAATACCGGTTTTGCTATCCGGGGAGGAATAACACAGGACCTCATCATGAAAGATACAAGCAGAACACGGTTAAAAGTATCGGGTAACTACCAGCTCATCAACAGGTATTTTGATCCTATCGAGAGGTTCCGCCCTGTTGAATTTGAACGTGACTGGAACCTGCTGCAAATCCATTCAGGAATAAATGAACACCTTGTGGATCTTAACCTTGATTTTTCCAGAAAAGATTTTATATCCACTTCATTTACATCCGAATATCTTAACCGGCAAAATCTGTATAACGGTCTCCGTAATAATATCAGCGGGATCTTTACAACACATGGATTCAGGGTGAAATTTTCCGGTAGTCAAATGAATTCGAATGATTCCATTAACGCAACCAGTTTCATCAGGCATTTTGCTGAAATATCCAAACAAATCAGTTATATTGTATTTGGTATACGTGAGGAAGCAGAACATAATACCTGGCGTAGTGAAACCAATGACTCCCTGCTGAATAACAGTTTCCGGTATCAGCAATACGAAATATTTCTTACTGTTCCCGATACTGCTAAAAACAAAATCCTGATGAACTACAGGAACAGAAGAGACTGGTTGCCCGGGAATAATATGCTGGGTCTCGCCACCACAGGAAACGATTTTAATATAGGATTGCAACTCAAAAAGAACCTTTCGCACAGAATGAATCTGCTCTTTACCTACCGGACCCTCCAGGTGAATGACACATTACTGACAGATAATCGTACAGATAAGTCTTTGCTTGGCCGTGTGGATCACGCCTTCTCAACAGCAAGTGGAGCAATAAACACATCCACCTTCTATGAGATTGGTTCAGGATTGGAATCAAAAAAAGAATTTACATTTCTGGAAGTGACACCCGGCCAGGGAGTCTATACCTGGACTGATTATAACCGAAATAATGTTAAAGAACTGGACGAATTTGAAATTGCAACATTTCAGGATCAGGCCAGTTATCTCAGGGTATTTACTCCAACAAATAACTTTATGAATGTTTATACAAATCAGTTCAATCAGGTGATTCATCTTGAACCGGCCAGGTTGTGGAAAGAAAAGACAGGATTCAGAACAATCATAGCTTTGTTTTCCAACCAGTTTGCATTCAGGATGGACAGAAAGATGACAACAAAAAACTTTTTAAGAAATATTAATCCTTTCAACACCAATCTTGAAAATCCTGATCTTATTACAATGTCAACTTCTATTCGAAATAACCTTTCATTTAACAAGGCCGGACAAATATTTGGTACCGACTATATATTTCATAAAAATGTAAGCAGGATTCTGTTGGCAAATGGTTTTGATACGCGTACACTCATCTCAAATGGTTTAAGATTCAGACTATCTGTCCATCCGGACCTTATCCTCATAAACCAGTCGGATGCAGGAATGAAATATTTTGAGTCAGAATTTTTCAAATCGAAAGATTTTAATATATCCTTTACAAAGAGTGATTTTTCTCTCGAATACCAGCCAGGCATTTTTTACCGGATTATAGCAAATTATGTATTTTCTGATGAAAAAAATAAAAAGGATGGGGAGCATGCCAGCAAGCATGATCTGGGGATCGAGATCAGGTATAATATTCTTAAAAAAGGTAACGTGACCGGTAAAATTAAATATATCCATGTAGATTACAACCAGGACCCTTATACACCGGTGGCATATGAGATGCTTCAGGGATTACAGCCCGGTCATAATGGTCTCTGGACATTATTGTTTCAGAGATCTCTTTCTGCCGGTGTGGAATTGAATGTGGAATATTCAGGAAGAGTCTTTGAGAATCAAAAAGTTATTCATCTGGGAAGTATCCAGGTGAGGTGGAATTTTTAAGATTCGGGAATATACAACCTCCTCTGTGTTTCTCCCTGCAAGCCGTAGGAGATAACCGCCAAGAAACTGACGGTGGTGAGATAAATCCTCAAGTTAAACCGATGAAGATTCCCGTATTGGAGATTGCCAAACGTATTAATCATTACTGAATATTTTTCGTCCATCCGGCTGGTACTTATACTTTACTTTGACTTCCACATAATCATCAACAGGGCTATCCTTCATCAGTTGGATCTCCTTTATCAGTAATTTTGCATATTTCTTATCAACTGTTTGAACCGTCCAAACCTGGTTAATTTTTATTGAATCAGCAAGAGGTCCAAAACTGGTTGTGGTAACCTCCAAATAGTTATCAAAATATGATTTTGCCTGATCGGCACTGGTGGAAATTTGATAGAGGTGAAAAGCTTCCTGGTTATTTGGACTGGTGAAAGTCACGATAAGATATAAATCGGTGGATATGAAATGTGTTACTACCAGGTCAGGCACACCTTCTGAAGTATAAGGATATGGAATATTTGTTCCTTTCTCAAATGAAAATCCAAGTGTATTATAGGTATCTCCCTGTTTCACAACTTCAGAGGTAAGGATTACTTCTCCCTCATATTCAGGCTTTTTCTCATTTTTATTACATGATGTTAACAGGAAACACAACAGGATGAAGTAAAAATAAAATCTTTTCATAGTCAATTAAAATGCGGCCATCAGCAACTCAATATCCTTTGATGGTATACCAAAATGTATCCCTATAAATTCATTGGTTAGAATGCCATTAAATATATAAACACCATTTCTTACTCCGGCATCTCCTTTCAGAAAAGGTGTGAGACCGCCGGATTCTCCCATTTGCACAAGTAATGGTAAAAACACATTACTGATGGCAATGGATGCCGTTCTGGCAACACGGGATGGTAAATTCGGCACACAATAGTGAATAACGCCATGCTTTATGAAAGAGGGATCCTGCTGGGTTCTGCATTCTGATGTCTCGATGCATCCTCCCTGATCAATGCTGATATCAATAATCACGGCTCCTTTTTTCATTTCCTTTACCATTTCTTCTGTAATCACATAACGGGGTCCCTGCTCAATGAGATACATTGCTCCAATCACTACATCAGCTGATCTGAGTGCCCTGGTCATGACCTGTTTATGAAATACAGATGTATAGAGCCGTTGCCCGATGTCGTTCTGAAGTCGCCTGAGCCGGTGAACCGAGTTATCAAATACTTTTACATGGGCTCCCAGACCCAAGGCAGCCCTGGCAGCAGATTCTGCTGCATTCCCTGCACCCAGTATGATTACCTCAGCAGGGGTAATACCTGGAATTCCACCAAGCATAACCCCTTTCCCTCCTCTTACATTACTCAGATACTCGGCGGCAATCAGTATCGATGTGGTACCTGCAATTGTACTCATAGATCTTACAACAGGATGGCAGTTATGTTCATCCTTGATGTTTTCAAAAGAAATGGCTGTTATTTTTTTATCCATCAATTTCCTGATGAACTCTTCTGTCTGGCTGGTCAGATGCAATGAAGAAATAACGATTTTTTGTTCATTAACCAGCTCAATTTCTTCAAGAGTAAGGGGGGCAATCTTTAAAATAATATCTGACTGAAAGACCTGTATTTTTTCTTCAACAATCATTCCTCCTGATTCACTGTAGTCTGTATTCTGATAATTTGCAGATTTCCCGGCTTCAGATTCAATGATAACCTGGTGTCCATGCTCGATCAATTGCTCAACTGCCTCAGGAGTAAGTGCTACCCGGCTTTCGTTCTTTTGATCTTCTCTGGGGATACCAATCGTTAATTGTTTTCGTGATTTTTTAACTTCAAGCATTTCTTCTTGTGGTAAAAGGGTTGCTTTTCCAAATGTGAAGCGTGTACCGGAGGATTCCTGCTGCGTCATGACAGAATGGGTTTAATTAGGTTGTGGTCTCTCTAAAAATAATATAATTCAGCGACTAAGTCAAATATATCTTTTAAGGAAAAATTACTCATTTACTTCCAGAATCCTTGCCGACGTATCATCAGCCGCCATATGAACATGAATAGTTCCGGATGGTAATATAGCTTCAATCCTGTCGGCCCATTCAATAAAACAGTACTGACCGCTGTAAAAATAATCTTCATAACCAATGTCAAAGGCTTCTGCGAGTTCTTCCAACCTGAAAAAATCAAAATGATAAATACGTCCGCAACAATCGGAATAATATTCATTAATGATTGCAAAAGATGGTGAGCTGACAATCTCATTTACCCCGAGTTCATAGCATAAGGCTTTAATGAATGTTGTCTTGCCCGCTCCAAGTTCGCCATATATGGCAAATATCCTTTTCTGACCATATTGCTTAAGAAATTCTTTCGCAACTTTACGTATCGCAGCTGTAGATTCAATAATAAATCTCGTCATTATAGGCAGGATTGATCACATTGGATTCAGGACAGAAACCGGGATAAGCATTTCTTCCATTGAGATACCGCCATGTTGAAAAGTGTTCCTGTAATAATTAACAAATTGATTATAATTATTTGGATAAACAAAGAAATCATAATTCATGGCGAAAATATATGTTGAACTGACATGTGATTTTGGGAGATGGATCTCGGCTGGTTTTTTAACTTCAAAAACTTCTTCCGGATTATAATTCAAATTTTTCCCCTGTTTGTAACGGATATTTGTTGTGGTTTCCCGGTCACCAATAACTTTTAATGGATTGTTTACCCGGATTGTACCATGATCGGTAGTGATGATCAGTTTAATGCGGTTTAATGCCAGTTCCCTGATAAATTCACGAAGATGTGAATGCTGGAACCATGAAAGTGTAAGAGAGCGGTAAGCAGATTCGTCATAAGCAAGCTCCTTGATCATCTCCATCTCTGTCCTGGCATGAGATAGGATATCTACAAAATTAAAAACCACCACAGACAGGTCAAAGTTCAGAAGGTCTTTGATGTTTTCCACTAATTTTTTACCGGCCCGTGCATTATTAATTTTTTCATACCAGACTTTTAATTTCAGTCCAAACCGTTGGATCTGTTTTTCAAGTAATTGATCTTCAAGTAGGTTCTTACTCCCGGTCTCTGTTTCATCTGTCCACAATTCCGGGAACATATCCTCGATTGCAAGGGGCATAAGCCCTGCAAACATTGCATTCCGGGCATACTGGGTGGATGTTGGTAAAATCGAATAGAAAAGCTCTTCCGACTCAAGCCTGTAGGATTCCTCTATAAGTGGTAATATGGATCGCCATTGATCAAGACGGAGATTATCTATTAGGATAACACACACACGGTCCCCTTTTTCAAGTGCAGGAAAAACCTTTTGGGCAAATACATTCTGTGACATTAATGGTGCTTCCCCGGCCCGTTCATAAAACCATCCGATATAATTTGCCCTGATAAACCTGGAAAATCCGTTATTTGCATCGGCCTTTTGCATTTTTAATATTTCCATCAATCCAGGATCGCTACCGGACCCAATTTCCAGTTCCCAGTAAGTAAGTTTTTTATAGACCTCAACCCAATCGGAATAATTATGTGCAGTATTTATCAGTAAACTGATCCTGGTAAACTCAGCCTGATAAGCGGATGTTGTTTTTTGTGTGATGAGCCTTTTTGTATCAATATTCTTCTTTATCGAAAGTAAAATCTGTTTTGGATTCACAGGTTTTATCAGGTAATCATCAATCTTTGATCCGATGGCTTCATCCATAATATTTTCTTCTTCGCTTTTGGTGATCATAACAACTGGAATAGCAGGATTCAGCGTTTTTATCCGGTTAAGTGTTTCCAGACCACTGATACCCGGCATATTCTCGTCCAGAAACAAGAGATCAACAGTCCTTTCCTGTACAATCCGGATAGCATCTTCTCCATTACTCGCCGTTATGACTTCATAACCTTTTTCTTCAAGGAACAATATATGCGGCATGAGCAGATCAATTTCGTCATCCGTCCATAAAATTGTTATCTTTCTCATTTTGTGTACGGTCACTTTATGAAGTATGATGAATTATCCTTTTTGAGATTGAAATCCCTGATTATTAAAGATAGTTAATTTATTCCCTTTTATAATATTTGTCAAAAAACAAAAGGTATTTACTTGCCACTTTATCCTGTATGAGTTTACGGGAATTTTCAGGTGAGATAACAAACCTTGAAAAATTAGTCCCCTGAACCAATGCCATGATATTTTCGCTGGTTACGATCTGATCATAATAATTCCATGCATTCCCCAGGCTTCTGAGAGATTGAACAAGGATCAACCTGTCATTATCAGCAAGGTTTTCACTTACAACATCAAATGTTCTGGTGGGAAACAGATCAAGATTGAAATTTATAATTTCAAACTTTAGCTGGTTAAGATCAATATCTTTTTTAACAATCAGGCCAAAATAGTATGGTCCTTCAGGATCAAAGGTGTAGATTTCTTCCGCCTCTTTTTTTTCAGTTTCCATTTTGACTACAGGATCGGATCTTTTTATATATGCAAGAATTTCATTGGCTCTTTCTGCAACCTCGTGTGCAGGATAGGTTTTAACCAGTGAATCAAGAGCTTCTGTAAATTGCATGATATCCTGTGTCTGTCCTATGGCAAGCACCTTCAGCAGGGTAAACTGAGGTATCAGTTCATCGTTCTGATATGTCACCAAAGCATAATCTACATCCCTGATAACCTGGTCATAACTGCCATACTGGTACTTTTCATAGGTGTTTTCATAAAATCTGTTAACCTCATTTTCCTTCTCCATTAATTCATTAATATAATCCGGATTTGTCATTAGCCGGGCAGTTTGGCTTTCCGGAAATTCCCTGATAATGGATTCTCTGTAAAAATCAGATAATTCTTTATCATTCAGTTCAGCATATAAATTATATAAATTATAATAGGATGGCAGGGTATATTCACTATCAGGATATCGTTCGAGCAAATCTCTGAAGGTTATGACAGCTTCCAGGTAATCTTTAAGATCATTCAAATATATTGTTCCGGTATAATAAAGTTATTCCCTGATTCTGTCGTGCGATAAAGCCATCATAGAATCGGTTAGTGGAATATCCTGCAGATAGAATTCCCTGGTTTTATTACTCAGAATTGGTTTCTGTATTCCGGATGAATCCGTCACTTCATCATTTTCACCGCCAATGTCACCGAATGACATTTCACTTTTATTCTTTCTTCTCCAATTATCTTCAAGTTTCCTGTTTCCCCATTTCATTCTGAATTCCGGTTGGCCGAATGATTTGGCAGCTTCATTGTAAAAATACCATTTCCCACCTGCTTCACTTGCCTGGTAACCCGATCGAGCGGACTCGCTTAACAGCATCCTGTTGAATTGAGCATCCTGTAATTCTTGCATATCCATCTGTTGGGCCATTTGTTCCTCACGCCTTACTCTGGCAATGATACTGTCAATGATAACCAGCCTTTGCGAGTCAGGCAGGATTTTGTTTTCTGTTGTATATTGGATACACTGCTGGCTGATGATAGTTTGTAGTATTCAATGGCCTCTTCGATATTTCCTTCCCTGTAAAAAATATTTCCCAGGGCATAGTAAATCTGGTCTTTATATTCTTTGTTTTTCTCATCTTTCAGCATTTTATTCAGCTCCGATTTTATTTCACGACTTTTTGCTGCTCCCTCTACGAAAACACTCGCTCTGTTAATACGGGCATTAAAGCTCATTTCATAAGGAGGATTCATTTTAATAACCTGCCCATAATATTTGGAAGCATCCTCCATATTGCCCACCTGTTGGTTCAACTGCCCGAGAATAAAAGCATATCGTATCCTGGTTTCTTTTTTCCTGACTAGATCCAGAGCATTTGCGAGAGGATTAATGGCAGATTCATAATCTTCCTGCTTCATATATAGATCCGCTATGGTAGCATAAAGATCTGCATGCAGCTTTGCGGGAAATTTCTCGCTGGTAGTAAGCTGATTCAGTATTTTTTCCGATTCTTTATATTCCCCTATCTCATTATATGCACGAGCTAACCACATCTGTGTCTCATAAATAATATCCTCATAATAATACTCGGTGATGATAAATTTAAAGGTTTCTATTGCCAGATGATATTCGTGCCTGAAGAGGTATGCTTTACCCATGATCAGGTAATTTTCATCGACCCATTTGTTAAATTCATTCCGGGCATAAAAGGTTTTCTGTTTTTCCGTTTGTGGCCCGTTTTTATATTCCGGTTTTGCAGTTATTGAATGGAGCGTAATAACCTTGCTGGATTTTTGAATAGCCCTGTCCATTTCAGGGGCAATACTCTGTGCAATACCCTCATCATCATATGTGAACAAGGGAAGTATCTGGGTATAATCATCTACATAAGCTTCGCGTGCCCTTCTGAGACCTTTCTTATAGCTCTCTGTGCCATTAAAAAAGATATTATAATGGGAGGTCAGGTTATGAAATGAACGTGTTACAAGCGTGTTCTTCTCTGTCGAACATCCTGTAATGATGCCGAAAAGAAAAATTATGGCAAAAAGATATGTCGGTATTTTACGGAACAAGATTCAAATCAGACAATACAATTCATTAAACTGTTTTTCCAACAACATATTTTGTTGATTCTGAAATTATTTTTTAATGAATCCTGTTCAGTAGATCGAGCAAATTCAATTCACTGCAACAAGATCCTTGATCTCAGGAATTTCTTTGCGGATTGCCTGCTCAACACCTGCTTTCAATGTCTGATAACTGAAAGGACACCCATCACAGGCCCCGTGCAATTTGACCTTTACCACCAGGTCATCCGTCACTTCCTCCAACGAAATGTTGCCGCCATCAGCTTCCAGGTAAGGCCGTAATTTATTCAGGGCTTCATTGATCCTGTTTACCAGTTTTGCTTTTTCTTCTTCTTTCATAATAAATAATATAGATGATTTATTTAATATTATTGACTATTTCTTTATCTCAACAATTTTTGTAGGAGGCAGGTTTTTATTACGTTCATTAATTTCTACTATTAATCTGTTTGCCAATTGCATAAACGCTTTCCCAACAATAGATTCCTGTTTAAGTACGGATGGGTTACCGGAATCACTGTCTTCACATATACTCTGTACAAGAGGTATCTGTCCCAGCAAAGGAATGTTTAATCTGCCAGCCAGTTCCATACACCCATCTTTACCAAAAATAAAATATTTATTATTGGGTAACTCAGCAGGAGTGAACCACGACATGTTTTCAATCAATCCAAGAACAGGTACGTTTATCTGTTGACTCCTGAACATATTTACACCTTTAATAGCATCTGCTATGGCTACTTTCTGTGGTGTTGAGACAATTACAGCACCAGTAATTGGTATCTCCTGAACCATTGTGAGATGGATATCACTGGTCCCGGGAGGAAGATCAATAAAAAGGTAGTCCAGTTCATCCCAATCGGTCTGGTCGATAAATTGCCTCAGTGCATTGGAAGCCATCGGTCCCCGCCAGATCACAGGATCATTTGGATCAACAAAAAAACCTATTGAAAGCATTTTTACGCCATATGAGTCAACCGGAACAATATAATCTTTATTATCACGATTTACCACCGAAGGCCGTCTGTTTTCAGCACCCAACATTTTTGGTATGGAAGGGCCGAAGATGTCTGCATCAATAAGGCCGGTTCGTGTACCCTTCAGTGCAAAAGCAACAGCCAGATTTGCTGCAACAGTTGATTTACCTACCCCTCCTTTACCTGAAGCGATGGCAATGATATTTTTTACCCCGGGTAAAATTTCTTCTTTTTCAATCATTTGAAATGCTTTAACATGTATATCAACCTTTGCCTGTTTACTGATATATGCTTTTATCGCTTTTGTTGCTGCTTTGCGAATAGGTGATATAAACGGATCATTGGAACGCTGAAAAACCAGATTGAAGCTTATTTTGTCATCCTGTACAACCAGGTCACTGACCATGTTCAAAGCAACTATATCCTGCTTTTTTTCAGGATGTTTGACCCTTTTCAGGACCTTCAAAACTTGTTCTGGTGTAATACTCATGTAATCAATAAAAACATAATAAAGGAAAGCACAAATATATAACTATTCTTCCAGAAAATCCGGGAAAGGATTAACCTTGAAAATATTATTAACGCTTGTGTCAGCAGGCTTATGACTGATCTCTTTAATATTTACAAAGAACAGAACCATGGAACCGCTCAGGGCAAAATCATCTACAGCTCATGTTTTCATTCCAATTCTTCTGAAGGATCCCAGAAAGCCTGTTTGAAATTTAAAACCCGGTCATCAATAATCTGGATCCCTTCGCTTTCTAATAGCTCCTGCATAACTCTCGAACCTCCAAAATGATGTTTGCCTGTTAGCAACCCGTTCCTGTTAACTACTCTGTGTGCCGGTATATGATCCTCCAGGAAATGTGATTGGTTCAGTGCCCAGCCTACCATACGGGCTGAACGGGCAGTCCCTAAATATTTTGCAATAGCACCATATGTGGTAACCCTTCCGGAAGGGACCATCCTGGTAACCTGGTAGACCAGGCTGAAAAAACCATCCTCTTCATGCATTTCCCGGTTCTTTGATATCTTTCTCATGGTCCAGCTTAAAAGCAAGGTAATAAATTTTTAATCCCTCTTCCAGGAATTGTTTCTCATAAAATGTTTGAATATCCCTGACAGGTCCGGTTATATTTGAAGCATACAGATCATCTGTGGAATATATTAATTCCATTTTATTATACTGAATAAGACTCCTTGTATAATCATACAGGTTCCTGTTGTCTGTCTTCAGATGTATTATTCCCTGGTCAATGAGAAATTGCTGATAAAGTCTCAGAAATCTTGCGCCGGTAAGACGTTTCTTATTTCTTCTTTTCTTCACCTGGGGATCAGGAAAAGCTAACCATATTTCCCTGATTTCATCCCTGTCAAAAAGGGAATTGATAAACTCAATACGTGTCCTGACAAAAGCTATATTATCAATTTGTTTTTCCCTGGCATATTTTGCACCGGTCCATATTCTGGCCCCCTTGATATCCACACCAATGAAGTTCATCCCCGGATTATTTTCCGCCATCCCTGTCGTATATTCACCCTTCCCGCATCCCAGTTCAAGCACAATTGGTTTTCCATTCCTGAAATATAATTCATCCCATTTCCCTTTCAGGTAGTATGGCTGATTGAAAACCTCCTTAAAACCTGGTTTTACAACATTTTCAAATGTTCCTATCTCTGCAAACTTAATTAACTTCGCTCTGCCCACAATTGAATAGTTTAAGCCAGAAAAAGTTATCTCGATTTTTCTATCCTCAAACCCGCATCAAGGATGAAAGGAAGCTTTTCTATTCTCATAGCCTGCTCATATTCAAATACATACATTCCTTTCTGTGCAAAACGAACATTCTGTTTGTATAATTTCTGCAGATCCCATATATCACCAAGGCCTTTTCCAAGCCATTTACCTCGTTCGTCCGCAAGTATGATCTCCACAGTATCTTTTACTGAATGCCCTGAAGGTGCTGTAGTGGTAATAAATAAATAAAGATTGCTGACCGGATAAAGACCGGTATTGCGGATATTAATATACAGGTTATGAGGAGAAATGGTGTCCTGAATAATTACCTCAAAACGTATTGGATTATTCCTTTCCCAGATACCATCAGGGATCCTGATATTTTTTTCATACACACGGTCAGGATCACACGAATGGAATACGATTGTAAAAAGTATTATATGAATGAAATGATAAAAAATCCTCATATTCTATTACTGGCATTAGTCCTATTTCCCGTTTTTTACGGATTTTTGTTTCAGATTCAGAAAATACCTATTTGGATTTGCCTTATCCCGTAGTAGAAATTTCTGATTCTTTTTTCCCATTAAAAAGAATCAGATCAGGTACCTTCTTACCCTGCCTGTTGATTTCAATGATCTCTGCTACCCTTTCAACTGGCACAGGGATCAACTTACTAATAGCTTCTTCATCTTGTTCAAACCCATACCACATAATTCTTCTGTATATATCAGTTTTATGATAATACGCCGGTCCTTTTTCAGTTTCCAGGATGATATTTTTATCTGGGAAATCCTTTTGAGCATCAACATAGCAGTGAACTTCATAATTCAGACAACATTTAAGTTTCCCACACTGGCCTGCAAGCTTCTGAGGATTAAGGGAGATTTCCTGGTAACGTGCTGCACTTGTTGTAACAGAAACAAAGTTTGTGATCCAACTCGCACAACAGAGTTCTCTTCCACAGGAACCTATACCACCTATCCTTCCCGCTTCCTGTCTTGCCCCTATCTGTTTCATCTCAATCCTGATTTTGAACTCATCTGCAAGCACCTTGATCAATTCTCTGAAGTCGACACGCTCATCGGCGATATAATAAAAAATTGCTTTGGTTTTATCTCCCTGGTATTCCACATCTCCAATCTTCATATCAAGTTTTAGTTTTTCAGCAATTTTCCTCGATTTAATCATAGTCTCATGCTCCAGTGATATCGTTTCCTTCCATTTTTCAATATCTCCAAGTTTAGCTTTCCGGTATATCTTTTTGTGATCTTCAGAATCAGCCGGGATATTATACTTTACTAACTGTCTTAGTACAAGTTCCCCTGTCAGCGATACAATACCTATATCATGCCCCGGTGAAGCTTCAACAGCTACAATATCCCCCTTTCTCAAACGAATCTCATTTACATTTCTGAAAAATCCTTTCCTGGTATTCTTGAACCTTACTTCAACCAGATCGATATAATCTGTATTCTGGGGGATATTCCCCAACCAGTCAAATGTATCAAGCTTGGAACATCCTCCAGGCTGAATACAGTATTGATCAGGTATCATACCTCTGGCATCACATTCACCACCTTCCCTGTATCCCATTATTCTGAATAATTAATTGTCCAACACAAAATTAAGAAATTAACTCTAAAGAATCAGTTACTCTTTTTTCTGTATCCTGAAAAATAAAAATCGAAATATGCCTGCTTGTCATACGGATAGACTGTTTTGTACTCTCCGGCATCATGAATGAGCAGGTGTGTCATAACCAACTTTCATTTTTTTTTAACACTTAAAAGAGTTCTCGTTAATATCCCCACAGGCAAGAGGCACATCTTTCCTCCCTTTTCACCTTCTTATTCTTACACCATTACACACCAGCTGAAAGACTGAAAACCGGGAATTAATTTTTTCGGATTTGTTTCATAAGCTTCAGGGCAAGATCCAGGAAAACGATCCTGGGATAAGCATTGGCTTCGATATGCAGACAGGCTTTATTTAACTCTTCTGTAATTTCAGCAGCATTATGATGGTTTAAAAAAGTTGAAAATTTTTCTGAAAATTCCATTTCATCATCCGATAACCTCACCAGATCCCTGTTATTCATGTTCAACAAATAATTGCCCCGGATTAATCTCAATCCATTCAGCAGGAAATTTTTCTGCTTTTCCCGACCTATAGCAGAAACTTCTTCCACCCAACTGAATATTCCCTGCATATTCTTGCTGTATGCCAGTCTCATTAATGAAACAAAACGGTCAAAATTGTTTTTTGTCTCTTCACTTCTTTCAACATATTCAATTGCCCTTGCAAGGTTTCCATCTGCCAGCCTGGATGCTTTCCTCAGCTCTTCATCAGGGTGATCATATTTTTCTTTCAATGCAAGGTATAGCGATTCTTCATCGATTCCCGGAACTTTCAAAATTTGTGTCCTGGATAATATTGTTGGTAAAAAATGTTCCGTACTCTCTGATATAAGAAGAAAAACAGTATTTCTATATGGTTCCTCCAGAATTTTCAGTAATTTATTTGCAGCAGGTGGATGCATCCTTTCAGGCATCCAAATAACCATTATTTTATATTCCGACTCAAATGTTTTTAAACTTAACTTCCTGATGATTTCATTGCTTTCCTTTACACTTATGATCCCCTGTTTGTTCTCCACACCAATACTTTCGTACCATTCAAAAAGTGTCAGGTAAGGATTCTCTGTAACAACCATTCTCCATTCATTAATAAAGTCATCACTGACTGGATCTTTTGTGATTTCCTTTGTTGTTGTCACCGGGAATACAAAATGGAGGTCAGGATGAATCAATTTTGAATATTTCATGCATGAAAGACATTTTCCGCATGAATCATTCTCTTTCCGGTCCAGACATGAGATGTATTGAGCATATGCCAGTACCAGTGCAAGGTTCCCCGATCCCTCCGGTCCAAGGAAAAGCTGTGCATGACTGATGCGATTATCTTTCACAGTCCTTATCAGTTTCTCTTTGATCTCCTTATGCCCGATAACTTCTTTGAATAGCATATTAATATCTGAAACTGGAATCATTTCCCCCGGTTATCAACCGGGGTTACTCGTATCACCCAGGCGAATATATTTGCCGGTTGACAACCGGCAAAACTATTCTTTTAATAACTTAAAACCCATTCGTGCCAGCTATTTTTTTCTTCTAACTTATATCATACCGTATTCACTGAGATGATCTACGAAAACAGATACCCATGCATTCTTGTGCAGCTTTCATCTTCTTTTTAATAACCGGGATCCTTAACAATGCACTTAATAAACTGGACCAGGTACCCTGAAACCTGAAACTTTTTTATTTACAAAAGAACAAAAGTAAATTTAAAATACTTTATATAACTTTGGTGAACTTTAAACAAACAATACCAGATAAAAATGCATACAATTGATAATTACGACTTTAACGGCAAGAAAGTTATTATGAGAGTGGATTTCAATGTCCCTCTGAATGATAAATTCGAGGTAACTGATGACACACGTATCAGGGCAGCTATTCCTTCTATAAACAGGATTCTGGAAAAAGGTGGTGCCACAATTCTGATGTCACACCTTGGAAGGCCTAAAGAAGGGCCTGAAAATAAATATTCCCTCAACCATGTTGTTCCCAGGTTTTCTGTACTCCTGGGCAAACCCGTAAAATTTGCCGATGATTGTATTGGTGAGAAAACACTTGAGATAAAGAAAAGCCTGAAGCCTGGAGAAGTTCTTCTGCTTGAGAACCTGAGATTTCATAAAGAAGAAGAAAAAGGTGATGAAAGATTTTCAGAAAAACTTGCAGAAGGTGCTGATGTTTATGTGAATGATGCATTTGGTACAGCCCACCGGGCGCATGCTTCCACAACCATCGTAGCTAAATTCTTTCCGAATGACAGCATGTTCGGCTATCTGATTAAGAGCGAGCTTGAAAGCATGGATAAAGTTCTTCACCAATCTGAAAAGCCATTTACTGCTGTAATGGGGGGTGCCAAGGTCTCTGATAAGATCCTGATCATCGAAAACCTTCTCGAAAAAGTAGATAACCTGATTATTGGAGGGGGCATGACCTATACATTCATCAGGGCACAGGGCGGTAAAACAGGAATATCAATCTGTGAAGAAGACAAACTTGATCTTGCCCTTAATCTTATCAATAAGGCTAAAACAAAAGGAGTTAAACTCCTCCTCCCGGTAGATAATGTTGCGGCTGATCAATTTGATAATAACGCCACAACCCGGGTAACAAAATCTGATGAGATCCCCGAGGGCTGGATGGGGCTTGATATCGGTCCCGAGACAATCAAACTATTCTCAGGTATTATTGAACAATCCAAAACCATTCTCTGGAATGGCCCCATGGGTGTTTTTGAAATGGAGAATTTTCAGAATGGTACTGTAAGCATCGCAAAAGCTATTGCAAGAGTTACCACAGAAGGAGCATTCAGCCTTGTTGGAGGAGGCGATTCAGTCGCCGCCGTTAATAAGTATGATCTTTCTGATAAAGTTAGCTATGTTTCCACAGGTGGAGGTGCCATGCTTGAATATATGGAAGGAAAAGAATTGCCGGGAATTAAGGCAATACGAGGATAAAGAATGCCATATATAAGTGAAGGCTGTCCGGTATATCTGTGGCAGCCTTTTTTGTTGTTAACTTTGTAAGAGCATGGTACAGGGAGCAAAGAGCAGAGAGTATAAAGTAAGGCGAATGAGTTATGGAGTATGGTAAATTCAATAAGGGATAAAAAGAAAAGACGAGAGAAGTAACCTCAGGCTTTAGCCTGAGGATTAAATAGTTAGTTAAATGATATTATCCTGGTCTTCAATCCGGGGATATAACCAGATAAGGAAAGTTCAATAAGCTATGGATAAATCAATAAAGTCCAAGATCTTTATTGTAAAAAATGCTGAGGAATTTGGTTCCCTTGCCCTGGATATATTCAGGTATCAGGCTGAGCATAATCTGACTTACCGTAAATTTCTCGAACAGCTTGGGACAGATCCCGGAAGTATTGATAATATCAAAAGAATCCCATTCCTTCCGGTTGAATCATTTAAAAACCATAAGGTTATTACCGGTGAAGAAAAGATCGGTATTACCTTTAAAAGTAGCGGAACTGCTTCAGGTGACAGAAGCATACACTATGTCTCAGATCCGGATCTGTACATTGAAAGTTTTTCCCGGTGTTTCAGATTGTATTATGGTGATCCTGCAAATTATTGCATCCTTGCTCTTCTGCCGTCCTACCTTGAGCGCAGGGAATCATCCCTGGTATTCATGGCCAAATACCTGATCGAGCAAACCAATCATCCCGACAGTGGTTTTTATCTTCATAACCTGGATGACCTGACTGAAAAGCTTGTGAAGCTTGAAAAGAAGAAACAAAAAACCATCCTTCTTGGCGTCAGTTTTGCATTACTCGACCTGGCTGAAAAATATTCATTGCCGCTCAACTACACGATCATCATTGAAACAGGAGGCATGAAGGGTCAGCGCGAAGAAATAATACGAGAAGAGCTTCATGATATCCTGAAAAAAGCTTTTCGGGTGAAGGAAATCCATTCAGAATATGGAATGACTGAATTACTCAGCCAGGCCTGGTCTGAAAGAGATGGTATATTCCATACACCTCCCTGGATGCAAATCCTGATCAGGGATATCTATGATCCGTTCAATTATATTCCGGATGGCAAATCAGGTGGTATCAATATTATTGACCTGGCAAATATTCATTCCTGCTCATTCATTGCCACACAGGACATCGGGAAATTACATCCAGGTGGAAGTTTTGAAGTATTGGGAAGGTTTGATAACAGCGATGTCCGAGGGTGTAACCTGATGGTGGATTGATTGTCACTCACCGGGTGACTGACAGTCACCCGGTGAGTGATCCTGAGGTCACCAGAGTATGCTACTTCCCCACAACTGGCTGACTTTCCTGAAGTAACCTGTAGCAATCCTAACAACATAAATTCAGTCTGAATCTGTATGTTCTTACTCCTTTATGTCAAAAAACCGGATTTATCGTACCTGGTTGGATATCTTTTTCAGGATTCATGCAATAAGCTGCTTAATCAGAAATCATTATAAATTAAGCTTTTCCTTAATATCTTCCGGTAAGGCATCCTTATGAACCATAACAGCAATCGTATGAAGTCTGGCATACGGTACCGACATGTAAAGCTTTCCCCCCATATTATTGCTTTCTGTACCCCAGGAATTCTTTGTTAAATAAAACCTCTGCCCATTCTGTGCTGTTGCCGTTCCAACAAGATGCATCAGGTGATCATCTGTGGTGCTGTAATTTGTAAAACTTTCCTGCCTAAGTTCCTGTGTAATTATTTTCTCCTTTACGGCATACTGAGAGGCAGGTACATCTTCCATGCTGATTGTCATATCAGGCACAACTGCCACGCCGTTGGAATGTGAAAATCCTTTCTCCGACACATCTCCATCCCAACAAACAGTATAACCATTGTCCAGGGCATGGTCAATAACCTGAATTAATTCATCCAGCGGAAGGTTATAATATTTGTCGAACGACCAGTTATCCGGAACTTCCAGTATAAAAGTGGAATAAAAAGGGGCATGCGTATATGAAGTGAGTTCTAGATAATCATCTGGATCAAGTACTGTAGATATAGCGAATTCAGAAGGCGTATAGGCTCTCCCTTTGTAATTAAAGGAAATTACTTCATCTCCCAGGTAGACATCCAGGATAGCATCATAAGCCTTTTCCCATACCGGACTGAGAACCTGATTTTTTAACAATCCGTCAAGAAATCCTTTCAGCACCGATGAAAGTTCACTATGATTATGTATATCACTTCCATAGTTCAATCCCTGGTAGACCTCCTGAGGTACAACTCCATACAGTCTAACTGCGTTCATAACATCATGTGCTTGTCCACCCTGACTGAAATTTGCATTCCCGTGAAACCTGATGTAATTCTCAGCTTTTTTGATATAGGCATGCCGTACAAAAAACATCTCCGCCAGGTCCAAAGGTTCCTTGCCCATACGGATCAGTTCAGATTCAATGAATGATGTGGTGGCAAAACTCCAGCAGGTACCTGTTCTTTGCTGATTTTTTACGGATGTGTTTTTGATCTCTTTTACCTTTGTGAATTTATAACCAGAAAGATCCTGTGCAGAAACACTTATAAGAAAGGCAAAAAGAATGAATGAAACGGATAAAATGTATCGCTGAAATAATTTCATAATGTGATAAAGTTTAGATGCATAAAAATAAATAATATAATACTCTTTGCAATAAGAATAATAATTATGCTTTGGTTTTGAATTAACATCAACTTACAATCATCCAACTTTCCCCAATGGCCCCTTCAGGAGCTATATTTTAATTAACACACCCCACACCCATTACTCCCACCTGGCCCCTTTAGGGGCCACATTTCAATTACCGGGAACCATTCAATTCTTTGCCACTCCCCCTGACACAATGAACTTCATTGCTTCAGCAGAAGGAATATCTACGGGCCTGACCAGCTCCCTGGGAACAATAAACAATTCCCCTGAAAAATTATAGCTGTGCGGGAAATACACGGCAACTTTCTCTTTGATATCCAAATCACTCAGGTCCTCCTGTGTCATGAAACCCATCTTTTCAAGATTGGAAATGGTATTCACAATTACCAGCACAGGCTGGTCAAATTTTTTCTCTTTCCCGACAAAGGCCGAAAGCAGGTCCCGTATCGAAGAATAAATCACTTTAATCAATGGTGCCCTATCTATTAACCTCTGAATAAGCCTTTTAAATGGTCGTGCAATGATTGTCTGACCAATCAGGCCCAGCAGTGTAATGATTACAAAAAGTACAACAATACCCAATCCCGGTATATTGACATCCAGAATTTTATCTATCTGGCCCCTGATGAATCCATCAATGACCGTAAAAAGAAAATAAATTACATAAATTGTAATTCCTAAAGGAGCAATGTAAATCAGTCCCTGGAAAAAATAGGATAATATTTTTTTCATGACATTTTTTTTTATTTCCGGTTAATTGAATACAATCATATTTTAATTCACACAGGATAACATTCTGTTCAGAAAATTAATCCTCAAGAAACATAGAAATACTGAAATATCAAAAGTCACTAATCACATGTTTGAAAGTATGTTCTTCATGCCTGCAGACAGCTGATTTACAACGAGTTCGTATGAATGATCGATCCATTCCAGAAGCAAACGGTCATAGACACTGCCATCAATCTGAACAGTATTCCAGTGTTTTTTGTTGAAGTGGTATGCAGGAGTTACTTCAGGATATTGCTCTCTAAGTTCTATGGCAAGTTCCGGATCACATTTCAGACTTATTCCCCTGCTATCTTCCGATAGGTCGAGAAGAGCAAACATTTTCCCGGCCACTTTAAATACAAGAGCTGTATCGTTGAACGGGAAACTTTCTGTTACTCCTGGTTTGGAAAGACAATATTCTCGGATTATTTCGATGTTCATTTGATATTTTTTGGATGATACAAATATAACAGATTCCATATTATCCCACAGTATCAGGTTGTTGTTCTGAACCTAATACATGAGATCATAATCATACCCGGAACATTCTTTTAAATAGAATACCCCGATTAATTTCAATCAATTTTTCTCCTGATAAGTGCAATAAAACACTTTTTATAACTGTGAATCTGCATAGGTAGGAAGGGTATATTTGGGAAAAGGGGGTGAAACACACACGTTTTTCACATCGTTCTGATTATCTAATGTTTCAGGAACTTGCGGGTAACTATTTGATTATCATCTGTTACCCTTACAACATAAATCCCACTTTCCAGGAAAGAGACATCTACAGAAGAACTGTCCGTCATGATTTGATTTTGCATCAGGAATCTGCCTGGTGTCATGTCTGGTTTATTGCTTAACATGACACCAGGTATGAGATGATATCATTCCACCAAAACTTTCTCTATACTGAATTCCTTTCCGTAATTAACCCTAATAAAATAAACACCTTGTGGCAATTCTGAAACAGAAATGGTTGTTTTGCCTGATACATTGGAAATCCCGGTCATTTCCCTACCCAGGATATCGAACAGGCTGATATCACCGGTAGCAGGCAATTCGACCGTAATATAATCTTCGGCGGGATTGGGATAAAACCGGAAATCAGGGATCTTCTCTATAATTGGTATAGCAGTCGGTAAGGGTAATACCCAGATGATTTGAATCTGGTCCACAACATTTCCGTTTCCATCATCCAACCTCAAGGTTCTGATTATATAACCGGCTGTATCACAACCTGTCAAATTTGTATCATTATCATTAAGGATAAATCCTTCTATTCCAGTGGCACAATTATCCCACTCATTTAGCGCATCTCCCGTAATGAATGGGTCAATATCATAAGAGCAATCAGAACTTCTGTAGACTGTATCAGTTGGCGGTACTATGAATTGAGGATCCTCATCATCCAGCACCGTCACCTCAAGACTGTCTTTTGATATGATCGATGAACCATTCTTGAGCGTGTAGACTATCTTCGTTACCCCATGATTGAAGGTCCACGTATACACCTGGCCTGGCCAGAAGTAGTTCGTGGCTCCACTCATCTCCCACACAAGCGTGCTGCCGGGGCAGTTGTCGTTGAATATTGCATCGGCAATGGCTATTTCAACGGTACAATCACCTGTACCGTCATCACTCGTGTTCGCAGTTACATCTGTCGTCGCAGTGACAGCGGAGATTATATTAAGGGATGAATAACCCCGGTCAAGCCTGCCTTCGGAAGCAATTCCATAGATCCAGCAGGATCCCGATATTTCCATTTGCAGCGTAATCTTCTGTCCGGCGGTACCTGACTCCTGTTGGATCGTTGCTGCTTCTATAGTTGCTTTTTCTGCCTGGATCCCGGACGGTGTAATATAAATGTCCCCATCTTCATAAAAAAGTATCTCAAATGACTCGCAGGGCAATACCGTATCATTTTGTGCCCTGGCAACCGGAAAATCAAATGCAATCATTTCTGGAATATCCAAAAAATAAGAAGCTGTTGTACCTCCTAAGAGATATACCATACTATCATGGATTACCGAGGCTGGGTGCCACATTTTAATCAAGGGAAGGTCTTCTGCAGCTGCACATTGCCAACTATCCGTAGCAGGTTCGTAAATATCTACTGAATTATTATAAGATGAAACATTTTTCGCTCCGCTCAATATCCAGATCCTGTCATTAAACCGAACGCTGGTATTCATGGCTCTATAAGAAGGTGCCGGATTATTTAGTTCCCAGGTATCAGAAGACGGATCATAGACTTCAACAACCTTAGTTAACTGATTGGTAGAAGCATTCATCCCACCAAATGCATAAATCTTATTATTCATCACATTTACTGTAAAATGCGACCTTGCAACATTCATTTCAGCCAGTGTATCCCAACTTTCTGTTTCCGGATCGTATCTTAACACCTGCTTTGAAGGATTCCAGGCAGTTGATCCGGCTTCTAAACCGCCGAAAAGATAGATTTTGTTGTCATACATACATCCGGCAGCATAGGATGTGCCCCACGGCATATTTGTTACCGTGGACCATGTATCTGCTTCAGTATCGTAAATAAACATATTTGAAATGTTTGGGGAACTAAAATTATTTCTACCCCCAAACAGATAGATCTTCCCGTTCACCGGGCAGGCATAAGCTCCCACTCTCGGTCCTGACATACTTTGACAGGTATCCCAAACAGAATTTTCAGGATCGAACCTTGTGACCAGATTAAAAAAAGTTTTTTGTCCATTATATTCATGTGACATCCCTCCAATCGCATAAATCTTACCATTCACTACGCAACTTGCTATATCATGCCTGGGTGTGGGCATATTAGTGACCACTCTCCAGTTTTCTCCCTGAGCAGATATTGCTTGTGATGTAAACACTGCTATACTGAAGAAGAAAAAGACATGCCGGAACATTGTGATAATGAACTTGAGTTCAAATTCTTTTGTTTTCATATCTATAAATTTTAATTTATGCTTGAAAATTCTACAATATCATCGCTTATTTAAAGTTTTTGATATTTACTTCAAATCCATTTAAACACACCGTCGCTGTTCCTTTTAATTTAGATGTACAGATCACAGCTTTAAAACTTATTATCTTTCTTTGACACTTAATAAATTATGATCTACCACATATTCCAGAGGTCTATAATATCCCCAAAATGAATCTGGTTGTTTTTTGACCGGTACTTCTCTGAAAATATCCCGTTTTCAAGTACATCATCATTAATATGAACCAAAGCAGGTTCAGCCACAAACACGGTGTGGTCACCCGTTATATACTCATCTGTAACCTTACATTCTATATTCAGGTAACACTCCTTTATTAGATTCACTTTGATCATTTTTGATTCCATGGCTGTAAGTCCTGTTTCTGCATACTTATCCACCTGGTTGCTATGTACGGTTCCTATTTTACCAACCGCTTCAATCAATTCCTTCGTAGGTATATTTAAACCAAATTCTGCTGTATCTTCAATGAGTTTATAAGATGCGCGATAATTCTCACTTTCTGATCCTTCTTTACCATTTCCAACCGAAATGGTTAGCAGCAAAGGTATATGAGAGGTTGGGGTCATCCAGCTCGCTGTCAATATGCCGTGTACTTTTTTCTGAGCATCGCATGAGGTTATCAATACTACCTGACCATTTCCCAGTAAGAAGGATAATTTTATTGCATTTTCCGGATTTTGAATATCAAACTCTAGTTTGCCCATTTTTTATTATTTGGTTTGCATCCTGGCAGAGTCCTAAAGCACAACAAAATGAGAAAATGAGTATAATTACAATCCGAAAACATTTTTTTCATTTTATCCTGGAGTTCCTGCATATTTTTAAAGGCCTGTTTTGTTTCTTCGCTTAATATTCTTTCTTCATGAGACCATTTGGTCCGCTTCATAATAATTTTTGTATTAGTAAATGAATAAAAGTCAATAAAAATCTTCATTGTAAAATTCCGAATTCCAATGGTGCAGGACATAATGATTATGTTGAAATGGTTTTAAATTTTGTCAGATGGATTTCACTTATGTTGCAGGAAAAAGATAAGAGCACCGATAAGGTCAACCGGTGACACTTTTATAAATATTCAGATATGATAGTAAAAAGAGGGAATTTTATGATTTTCTTTTAAAAATATCAGGGCAATTATTTTAGTCTATATCCACATTCAGTGCATATTTCACAGCCTCATCAAAACTCATGGACCGTCCTTCTTCCTCGTATTTATATGTTAATTCCTCACCGAGTTTTTCCCTGGTTCCAATAATGTGCTGATTCACTAATTCCTTCCAAAAAACAGCTGGAACCTCTTCAGGCACAATAAATCCATTGGATATTGCAGTCTTGGTAACAGCAGCATTAATACGAAGAGCTTTTGAATAACGTCCCTGTCCGGCAACAGACATGGCTATGCCAAACATCTCAACACAAGAAAAAGAAGTGTCATTGTACATGAGTGTAGTTGAAAGACCCTTTCCGTATTCTTTTTCTGATTCATAGAATTTACCTTCGATCAGTGCACAATCTCCAAGAAAGTGATGGGATGCCAGAATACCATACATGTTCTTAAGTTTTTCAGCCAATCCGGATAATTTCCTGGCCATAAGTCTGGCTTCGGCAGTTTTTTTTAAATCTACCAATCCTTGACATACAGCCAGCATACAATACAGTTCAACACCTGGATCATTCAATTCATTAGCAAGAGAATAAGCTAATCTCGCGTATTCTAAGCCTGGGGCATCCTCTCCCATCGAACAAAGTAATTCTGCGATTTTAGCCAGCACATATGCTTCTTCTTTTTTATCCTCAAGTACTCGCCAGATGGATAAGCCCTGCTTTAAGAGGGAAAGTGCTCTCTGTTGATCAGGACAGGTTGTCAATAGGTTGCCATAGCCAGTTACCAGTCTGGCCAATGTCTCTTTGTTAGTAATATTGGATGCTATCACTTTTTCCAGAATTTCAATAGCAGTTGAATAATGATTACTTCTTGCCCAAAACCATGAAAGTGATCCGGCTAACCGGTTAAAACCATCCGTATCATATTGATCTGACCAACGAAGTGCAGCCAGCATGTTGTCATGTTCAATCTCGAGCAATTCCAGCCACTTACTCTGGGACGACATTCTTTCTTTAAATGACAGATCAACAATCCTTGTAAAATATTCCAGATGTCTTCTGCTTATCTCATCCTTCTCCTTATATTCAGAAAGTAAGTTCATTCCGTATTGACGGAGAGTCTCCAGCAAATTATACCTCATTTTACGATTCTCAGTATAAAACGTCTGGACCAGGCAGGTGTCAATCAGGCGGGTCAACAGATCAAAAATACTTTCTTTTGGGAGGAATTCATCCGTGCAAACCTCTTCCGCGGCTGTAACATCAAATCCACCGGTAAAAACACATAAACTTCGGAACAGGGCTTTTTCCTCCTCTGTGAGGAGATTATAACTCCATTCAATAGTCGCCTGAAGTGTTTTATGACGTTCTATGATCCCCGGATCCATCGAAGGGATTTCAGCAAGTTTTCCTCCGAACCGGTCGATCATAGTTTTTGCATCCATATACTTTATCCTGCTCGCCACCAGTTCAACAGCCAGTGGAATTCCATCGACCCTTTGACAGATAGTGGCTACTTCTTTCATGTTTTCTTTTGTAAGTTTAAAACCGGGATTGTTTAATAATGCTCGATCGGCAAACAACCTGACTGCCTCTGATCTATTAGCATATTCCTCATCTATAACTGATGTGGGATCAATCAGGCTCAGCGGGGGAATTAACCATACCTTTTCTCCCGTAATATTCAATGCTTCACGGCTGGTCACAATAAGCGATAAACAGGGAATTGACTCGATCAGTTTACCTGATAACTCAGCACAGGCAGATAGCAGGTGTTCACAATTATCAAGCAGGATTAATAAATTTTTATTCCCGATTTTTTGAATAAGTATTTCAAACATATCAGTTCCCGGTATTTCTGCAATTCCCAGGGTGCTCATTATCTGTTTTATAACCAGTTCCTCTGCTTCAACAGGTGCCAGGTTTACAAACCAAATTCCGTCTTTATACTCATTTTGTAATTTTGAAACCACTTCGCATGCCAACCTGGTTTTGCCGCATCCACCCGTACCGATAAGGGAAACAATCCGGTGTTCTTTCTCCAAACCTAAAATGGTTTTTATTTCATTTTCCCGGCCAATGAATGAGGTCGTCTGAACAGGAAAGTTTTTCATCACACCTTCTTTAATCCCGGTAATTTGGACTTCTTCAGGTTCTTCTTTATAATTTCCAACTTCGCCCGGAGTGTAACCAAAGTGATCCCTGAAGCATGTACAGAAATAGGTTACATTGCCAAATCCAACTGCATAGGCTACCTCTGACACTGTATAAGATTGTTCTTTCAATAAATCCATGGCTCTGTTTAACCTTACTCTTCTCAGATACTGGCTAACCGAAGCACCAGTGACAGATTTGATCCTCCGATGCAGATTGGAACGGCTCATGTTCATTTCACAGGCTAATTCTGATACACCAAATCGTTCATTACTAATATTGTTATCAATTATTTCGTTAAGACGCCGGGTAAATTTGTCATTAAACCTGTGTTGCATGGCCATTGGTTTTGACCTGTTTAATAATAAGAATAGCAATACAAGTTAAAAAATCAGAATGTATTTTGAAATAATATTTTAACTAAGCATAATTATTTAAATCTTTTGCTTCAAATGAAATACAACTAAAAAAATACAAAGCTTTATAGAACTAATTTTTTTGTAGGTTATTTAAAAAGAATAATGATCCTGTTCATGTGATAAGCTTTTTATATAGCAGGTTTAGACAGACAATAATCGCGGATATCTTCAATGTTCATGCTTAAATAAAAAATGGATTCAGAACTGTCAGGGCATGACCTGGAGTCATGCCCTGACAGTTGTCACTCACGGACCAAATGCATCTTCAATATGTTCAATAATTATCTCTTCATTTTTATATACAATAAATATCACATCAAACCTCACTTCCAGGTCAATATCGTTTTTCATCATATATGCTTCGGTCGCCCCGATAAGAAATCTTTGTTTTCCCGGTTTAACCAAATCCCCGGGCTTTTCATCACTCCAGAAAGATTTTGTCTTCACTTCGGTAATTACTAAAAATTGGTCTTTCCTTGAAATAATATCAATTTCTTTCTGTCTGTACCTGAAATTGATATCCAATATATCGTACCCATGATCTCTGAGATATTCAGTAGCAATTTCCTCGCTTTTTCTGCCTTTCTCAATATGTTCCGGCATGCTTCCGTAAATTTTAATAATGTGTATGGTCTTTTATCGATATAAAATTAATCTATCTATATAAATTATTGTAACCATTATATCATTAATAACGCATACTCACACCCAAAAGATAACCGGGAACGGGGAACCGAGAACCATTCTCCCCGGTAATTTCTCCCCGCTTCGAATTCTATTAAAAGTTCTATCGTTCCAATAAACGCCATCTTAATTTCTTAACTATCTTTGTCAGTTATTGCTGAAATTGAATCAACAACGAAGGCAGGTTTCATGAAGAAATTCAAACGCCATCTTATCACCGCCGCATTACCCTATGCCAACGGGCCTGTGCATATCGGTCACCTGGCAGGTGTATATGTCCCGGCTGATATATATTCAAGGTACCTCCGCCTGAAAGGGGAAGATATTATCTTTATCTGCGGTTCGGATGAACATGGTGTGCCCATAACCATTAAAGCCAGGCAGGAAGGGGTCAGTCCCCAGAAAATCGTCGATAAGTACCAT
>Ga0111176_1001_pt1 | contig 73049 bp, 57 predicted proteins | sample DeeMarSWOR324_28_FD_80229 | JGI IMG/M metagenome (GOLD analysis project Ga0111176, IMG submission 80229) | Bacteroides sp. SM23_62_1 | reverse complement strand
AATCTCTTACCTCCTTGCTTTGGGGCATAAAACTTCTTGGCCAGGTAGGAGTATACTTCACAAAAGGTCTTGCAAAGGGTATTTTCCTGGCATTTGCATATCCGAAAGCATGACCTGATCCTGAATCAGGTATTCCTGAAACATAATCAACCTCGACATCATCATCCTCAGCAAGTGCTGCCCCACAGCGATACCGGCACATATCCACATTAATCCCTTCATAGGACGAGGCAGGATAACCATAATATACCCAGAGAAAAGCACATACTTGCATTTTTTTCTCTGGTGCTTTAAGCTGTTCATATCCATCCGTCGTTAATTTGAGAATTTCTCCAGGCCCGAGAAAACAATCAGTTGTATATCCCAGGTTAGGGAATGAGATAGTTTCGGAGGCTATTGCGTAGGAATCTTTTTTTTTACCCAGAATTATTGGCGTCCTTCCTAATTTGTCGCGGGCTGCATAAATCCCCTCCACTGTTAAAATGAGCATGGAACATGAACCTTTGATCCGATCAAATACATTACATATCCCTTCTTCAAAAGTTTTTCCCTCACAGATCAGAACAGACACAAGTTCCGTCGGATTAACACCCCTCTGACTTAATTCTGCAAAGTGTAACTTTTTCCGGAAAGCACGCTTTTCCAACTCTTCAAGATTGTTTATCCTTCCAACCATAACGATTGCAAACCTTCCCAGGTGTGAATGGGCAATAATCGGTGATGCTTCAAGATCACTTATAATCCCTATCCCTGATCGCCCTTTGAACTTCGGAAGTTCAGGTTCAAACTTTGATCTGAAATAATCATTCTCCAGACTGTGTATTGATCTTGAGAAACCTTCCCCATTCAATACGGCAATCCCTCCTTTGCGTGTCCCAAGGTGTGAATTGTAGTCAGTACCATAAAATAAATCATATACACAATCATTTTTTGAAATACATCCGAAAAAACCACTCATGATTTTTTATTAATTGAGGTTATTATTGAATATTTAATCTAAACCGTTGTGCAGTTTGCTGACAGGACGTAATTGATTTTTGTTGTTTATTATGTTCCCGCACTTCCTGAGCGGAAGCATAAATAATTCATTATAAATATCTTCACTCAAACCGCATAACACGTTACTCTATTTATGCACCTTAAGGTCTCTAAATTTAACTAAAAAAAGACGAGTTGTATGGTTTCATATAATATATTAATTTTTTTTCTTGTCCTTTCATGGATTAATAACCATAATCCACTAATAATCTGTTATTTAATGCCCTCTTCCTGTAACATGTTGTAAAAAATCCTGATTATCTGTACCTTGAACATATCTAATCCGTCAGAATATTATATTTTTCCTCTGTAAAAAGTTTAAATTTGTTCAATTAAATCAACAAGTTAAACTTTACAGCAGGGAATGCCCATAAACTTTTTTCATGAGTCTTTGAGTAGTCTTTCATGAAAAAAGTTCATGTACGTTTATATAGCCAAGAATTATTTTCTGACATTTTGAATTAAAATCAGACACCATGAAATTTGCATATATCGGCACCTATCCACCCAGACAATGTGGAATTGGTACATTCACACAAAATCTCCTTCATTCAATGATTATTCACAAGGACAAATCAAGGGAAAATCATGAAGGAATTGTTGTGGCCATGAATGATCTGGATGCAACATATGAATATACTGATGATGTTAAGTTTATTATCAGGCAGGAACACCAGAGGGACTATATTCAGGCTGCCAAATTCATTAATTACAGCGGTTCAGATATTTGTATCCTGGAGCATGAATATGGAATTTTCGGAGGGGAAAGTGGTGTATATATCTTGCCCTTATTACATCGTCTCGAAATTCCGTTAATGGTTACTCTTCATACCGTATTGAAAAATCCTTCCTACAATGAAAAAGCTATATTACAGGAAATCAGTAAAATGGCAAATAAGATTATTGTCATGAGTAACAGGGCAATAAAATTCCTGACCGAAGTATTTCTTATTCCCTCAGAGAAGATTGCCTTATTTGAACATGGGGTGCCTGACCTTCAATTCAGCCAGGAACAAACCAAGAAGGAATTCAACCTGGAAGGGAAAAATGTCTTAATGACATTTGGTTTACTCAGCCGGAATAAAGGTATTGAAACAGTCATCAGGGCATTGCCGGCGGTAGTTGCCAAACATCCGAATATTATGTATATCATTCTTGGAAAAACACATCCAAGTGTTATACGCTTTTCAGGAGAAGAATACCGAAATTTTTTAAGGAGACTGATTAAAACTTTGGATCTTGAAAACAATGTATTTTTCCTGAATGAATTTATCAGTCAGAAAGAACTGTTTAAATATTTATATGCCATCGATATTTATATTACTCCTTACCTGAATGAAGCCCAGATAACTAGCGGGACCTTATCCTATGCCGTAGGTGCCGGAGCTGCAGTAATTTCCACCCCATACTGGCATGCACAGGAATTACTTGCAGATGGACGTGGCAGGTTGTTTGATTTCAATAATTCTTCACAGCTGGCAGATATTCTGATCGAGTTACTTGACAAACCTGAAACATTGAAAACTCTCAGAAAACGTGCATATGATTATGGCAGGAATATTACATGGCCAAAGATCGGGAAACAGTATGTTGATACAGCTAAATCAATTGTTGAAGAAACTCCTGTTAAGGTTGTTGTCAAAGAAACCATTATTGATCCTTTGCTTCTTCCTGATTTCAGCCTAGGTCATATCAGAAGACTGACAGATGATACAGGAATCATACAGCACGCAAAATTTGGCATTCCAAACCTGAAGGAAGGTTATTGCCTTGACGACAATGCCCGTGCATTGCTTATGGTATTAATGGCTTACAGACAGAAAAAGGATCCGATAGCACTTGAATTGCTGCCTATATATCTCAGTTATATCCATTATATGCAAAACAAAGACGGTACATTCCGGAATTTTTTAAGTTTTAAAAGGGAATATCTTGACGAAGTTGGATCGGAGGATTCTTTTGGCAGAGCAGTTTGGGCACTTGGCTACCTGCTGGGTAATTCTCCAAATGATGCCTATTACCAGAGTGGAAGAATGATTTTTTTCGATGCATCAAAGAATTTTAATAAACTCAGATCATTGAGGGGTACGGCAAATACCATCATAGGTATATGTTATTATCTCAGGACGAACAAATCAGATGAAGCAATGACTGAGATCCTCCGGAAAATGGTCTACAGGATAATAGATCAGTATGATGACGAGAAAAGTCCGGATTGGAAATGGTATGAGCCAATTCTTTCATATGACCTGGGTATATTGCCTCTCTCGCTGTTTCATGCTTATGAATTCCTTCCTGAAGATAAAATACTTGATACAGCCATTGAATCTATGAACTTTCTTACCTCCATAAAGCTGAAGGATGGTTTCTTATCCCTTATAGGGAATCAGAAATGGTATCGTAAAGGAGGAGAGCGGGCTTATTATGCTCAGCAACCAGTAGATACAATGGCTATGGTAATGATGTATTACCAGGCTTATATTGCTACCAAAAACACAGAATATCTCAATCTTATGTTTACTTCATTTATGTGGTTCCTGGGTGAAAATGATCTGAGAATGACCCTCTATGATTTTGAAACACACGGATGCTGTGACGGAATTGAGAGGTATGGTATTAACCGCAACCAGGGAGCAGAAAGTACGCTTGCATACCTGGTATCACATCTCAGGGTTTTGCGTGGTTTTGAACAACTGCATAAATTGAGATCATAATATGCATATTGCCATTCTTTCACCCGCTGCATGGAGAACACCACCCAGAAAATATGGGCCCTGGGAACAGATTGCATCCAATACAGCAGAAGGATTGGTGAAAAAAGGAATGAAAGTAACACTTTTTGCATCAGGTGATTCCATCACAGGGAGTGAGCTTGAATTCATTTGTGAAAAACCTTATTCAGAAAATCCGGATATGGATCCGAAGGTCTGGGAATGCCTCCATATCAGCCATCTTATGGAACAGGCAAACCGCTTTGATCTGATACATAATCATTATGACTTCCTCCCCCTTACATATTCAAGGCTTATCAAACCTCCAATGATAACTACCATACACGGTTTTTCATCCACCAGAATCCTTCCCGTTTACAAGAAATATAATAACTCAAGTTATTATGTTTCAATCAGTAATTCTGACCGGAGCCCGGAACTTGAATATATTGCCACAGTATATAACGGTATTCGTACCAATGAATTTAATTTCCAGCCTCATCAGGGTAAATATCTTCTTTTTTTCGGCCGGATACACCATGAGAAGGGAACATATGAATCCATACAGATAGCCAGAGCTTTGGGAATGAAACTGATTATCGCAGGCCTGATTCAGGATCAGCATTATTTCAACGAAAAGGTTAAACCTTTTATCAATAATGAAGATATTGTCTATATCGGCAATGTAGGCCCTCAGGAGAGGGATCCGTTATTGGGCCATGCCTGTGCATTGCTTCATCCAATTAATTTTGAGGAACCTTTCGGACTCAGTGTCGTTGAAGCAATGTATTGTGGTACGCCTGTTGTAGCCTTTAAGCGTGGTTCCATGCCTGAATTAATCTGTCAGGAAAAAACCGGATTCCTCGTAAATAATGCAGATGAAGCTATTGAGGTGCTGGCTGACATTAAAAAACTTGACAGATCATTTTGCCATCAATGGGCGAAAGAAAGATTTACAATGGAGAAGATGGTAGAAGACTATATACAGGTTTATAATCGTGTTCTGGGTTGATTATTTGGGACGTTTCAATTCAGTAATTAATTCTTTAAGATCTACCGTGGCATATGTTGAGGCATAATCGGACATAGCATACGGAATTACAAGATCTCCATTGTGAAGTATTGATCCGCATGAGTACACTACGTTGGGAACATAACCTTCCCTTTCATCCTTATTAGGCATCAGCATGGGCTCACTTAACCTCCCGATCTCTTTTGTAGGATCATCCAGATCGTATAATGATGCAGCTAAAACATATTCCCTCAAGGGCCCAACTGCGTGCGTAATGACAAGCCATCCTTCCTCAGTCTCTATCGGACTGCCACTATTACCTATCTGGATAAATTCCCATGGGTATTTTGGCCTTTGCAGCAACTGGGCATTTCTCCAGATACCAATCTGATCCGAAAAGGCGATATAGTTATTTACCCCGTCAATCCGGCACAACATAGCATATTTACCATTTATCTTTCTCGGGAATAATGCCATCCCCTTATTCTGTGCAATCTCACCATGGAGAGGCAATACGGTAAAATGATAAAAATCCTTTGTTTGCATCATCTTTGGCAGGATCGCCATACCATCATAAGCAGTATATGTTGCATAATATGTTTTTAACCCGTCATCATCAGTGAATTTAACCCACCGGGCATCCTCAATACCATTTTTTTCAGTTTCGGAAATCGGGAAAATAACACGTTCGGAAATGGCAGTATCAAGAGAAAACTGAATTTCATAATGGGAGGATGCCAGCCACATGATTTCACTGAGTAAAATTTCCTTGGAGGCCGATAATTCAAAATTCTCTCTTGCATTCTGTACACATCTCTTCAGTTCACCATACGTAAAAGTATCTCCTAATTCATCCAGCACCAATGCCGGTGGCACAACATTGTTAAAGGTTTGCATTTCATCCAGCTTCTTCATGAATGATTCCTTTTCATATATATGCCGTTTAATTACCTCGGCTTCATCCAGTAACTGACCCGCTTCTTCCAGTGCGAGATTATTCTTCTTATCCAATACCCCTGTCCTGAATACAAGGGATGAAATATGCCCCTCTCCTGTTGCCCTGAAACTAATAATAACACGCATTTCATGCGGACCAAGTTCGGACTGGTCAGGATGCTCTATCATGGATGGATTAAAAAATGCAGCTGACTCAATGGAATATTCCATTGTGAAAAATGACCCAATCAATACTTTCCTGTTTAAATCAAGATCCTCCGGATTGACATCCAGGCTTTCGAACAGGTGGGTTATTTTATTGAAATGATTTTCAAAAATTTTGGATATGTTTCGGTGACGTTTCGAATATCCTCTCAATACCTGACTTAAGGTCAACCTGACCTCATCATCTGTCATCTCCAATACGTTCCGGATAACATTCATGCTCCGCTCATCCCCTGTATATAAGAAGCGTGCAATAACCCTGCTGGCATCAGGATAAAAAGATGTATTATAACGCTTTACACTTACAGTCATAGGAGGGAAAATATTGATTTCTTTAACAGGCAAATATATAGCATTTATATCATTTCTGAATACCCTGTACATTAAAAGATTATGAACATTTTATAACGATATGATAAAATTGATAAAGTCGTTTTCTGAATCCACTAAACTATGACAACCGTTGACAAATATTTACTTTTATTACAGAGAAGACACGGCATATAGTGAATCTGCCCGGCATATACGGTGCCTGCTGCAACATCATGAACAGCCCCTTTCCCGCTTTTATCCCCGCAGTTAATAAATTTAAAATACTCAACCAATGGAGATATAATATATTCGAATGCCAAATTGGCATGGTATAAAAAATTAACTGTCATTATGTCATTCGGAAGAATATATGACACCTGTTTTTGTCATTATTTCATCAACGGTACATTAATTGAAAAGATCATTTCAAAAAAAATAATATTGTTAAATTAACCATAAGGAGGATTACAAAATGTTACCAAGAATTTATACGTCATTCCCCAGGATTTGGGATGATATGTTTACAAAAGAATTTATGCCTGAATTTTATAAAAATGGATCATTCAGGAGTTTACCGGCAGTAAATATCATTGAAAACAATGATGAATACATTATTGAAGTTGCCACTCCGGGACTTACACGTAAAGATTTTAATATTTCCCTGGAAAATAATAGTCTAACAATTTCTTCAGAAAAAGAAGATAAAATTGAAGATCAGCACGAAAAGGTTGTCAGAAGGGAATTTCAGTATAATTCATTTTGCCGTTCTTTTACATTACCTGAGACGGTCGAAAGCGATAAAATCAAGGCAAGGCACAGTGATGGCATATTATATGTCACCATTCCCAAGAAAGAAACAGCTAAAATCAAACCATCTCGTCAGATTCAGATATCATAGGGTATGAGTAGCAGAGACGCACAGGAATGCGTCTCTGCTTCGTTTATATTATTATCCTTCGGATTCATCCTGCATAAGATCAATTTTCAATACTTCTCTTCACTATTTTTTATACTGTTTTTGGAGTTTTTTAAATTCAAAATATTATTTATTTTTGCAGACCTGTTATGAAGTACCTTTTAAAATAATACGGGCAGGAAAATAAATTGAAATATGGCACATCATTTATCAGCAAAGAAGAGAATCAGGCAATCGGAGAAACGTACAGCGGAGAATAAATATTTCCAGAAAACAACCAGGAATGCAGTTAAAAAACTGCGGAAAACGACCGATAAAAAAACAGCCGTTGCTGACATGCCAGAGGTATTTTCATTACTCGATAACCTGGCAAAGAAAAAGATCATACATAAGAATAAGGCCGCTAATCTAAAATCTAAACTGGCAAAACACGTTAATAGCCTGTAATTTAAATTTCTACAAATCACTATATATTATTTTTATTTCGTTGGCTGGTGAACACGTTCTATTATGTTTTTACCAGCCATTATTATTTTAAATAAACCTTCCTTATAAAAATAATACTTACTTCTTTACGATATTTTCATGTTTCTGTCATTAATGAGTAAAGAATAACCAATCCTGGATTTTTTTACTGAAGAAATTGCACAAGACTTGAAGTTGTTCAAAAAGTCTTTAAAGGCTTCTCGCAGATTCCGCAGATTTTAACACAGATTCCCCAGAACTTAATGAACAGGTTCTGATGCATCTGCGAAATCTGCGTATAATCTGTCAGCGGCAGGCTGATCTGCAAGAAATACAAATATTAAACTTATTAAATCCCCTGTTAAGGATTGAATCTGATTTTACCACATGAAAGATATAAGATGTTCTTCAAACAATGAAAAAATACAAAAAGTTATCTATCAGGGAATGGGCACTGGAGGATCGGCCCCGTGAAAAACTGGTTGCTAATGGAATAAATACTCTCAGCAATGCTGAATTGCTGGCTATTATTATTGGCTCTGGTACAAGAACAGATACTGCTGTTGAATTATCCAAAAAGGTACTGAAGCTGGTGAGTAATAACCTGCATGAGCTGGGCAAACTGGATCTGGCAGGTTTAAGAAAGATTCCCGGGATCGGGCCTGCACGGGCAATGGCTATAATAGCCTGCATAGAACTCGGCAGAAGGCGCAATCTCTCGGGCAGGTTACCGGAGGAAAAAATTTCCGGAAGCAAAGATGTATTTGAACTGTTTCAGCCATTACTTGGAGATCTTAATCATGAAGAGTTCTGGATATTACTTTTAAGCAGGTCCAACCGTGTACTAGACAGAGTTAGAATCAGCCAGGGAGGAATCTCAGGCACTGTTATAGATACAAGGATCATACTTAAAAATGCTGTTGACCGCCTCTCTTCTTCTATCATCCTGTGTCACAATCATCCTTCCGGCAACCTCAAACCCAGTGATGCAGATATCAGGATAACCAATAAACTGAAAGATTCTGCGCAAATTATGGATATCAACCTGATTGATCATATTATTGTAGCGGATAATTCCTATTTTAGCTTTGCCGATGAAGGTTTGTTATGAGTGATTATCCTATTAAAATCAATCATTACAGGAATAATGAGATTGATCTCACACTGTGGGATGAGACAATTATCTCCTCTGTTAATGCCTGTATATATCCTCTTTCCTGGTACCTGAACATTACCTGCCCTGGATGGGAAGCATTGATTACAGAAGATTACCGCTCTGTTATGCCCCTACCTGTTTCCAGGCGCTATTTTGTCCCGGTTATTATCCAGCCTGCACTTACATGGCAACTTGGGATCTTCTCAAAAGATATAATGGATGAATCATTATCAGAACAATTCCTTTGTGCCATACCTTCATACTATGGAATAAAATCCTGCCAGTTTAACAAATTCAATGCACTTCCTTACAGTAATACTATAAAAAAAAGAAAGAACACAACCGAACTTGAATTGATCTCATCCTATGATAGAATACAGAACGAATATTCTGATAATGCAAAAAGTAAAATCCAATCTGCATTGCGAAACAGGATCAGTATTATGCAAAATATCTCCAGTCATGAATTTTTACAGTTTATATATCGTTTTGACAGGTTCAGTTCAAGGCCTATAAAACCCACATGGTTATTATTTTTGCGTCAGATTCTTTCCAATGTAATCCGCTACCGGATGGGCGAGATTCACGGTGCCTATACACGCGAAAATAACCTCTGTGCTGTAGTTTTTTTCATCCGCTTTAAAGGTCGTCAGATAATCCACTCTGCTGCAGCGGATCATGAAGGAATAAATCATGGTGCTTTGTACCTGATCATCGACCAATATATAGCAGAAAACACCGAGAAAAACCTTATCCTCAGTATTGATAATCCATCAGCATACAACCTGGTATCAGCCTTTAAAGAGCTTGGCGCAAAATCCTACCCATTCATATCCCTGAAAAAAAGATTTATCTTCTTTTGATAGCATGGAGCATGGTGCATGGAGCGTTGTGCATGGTGCGTGGAGCATGGCGCGTGGAGCATGGTATCTTTCTGAATAATCAGAGTAGAGACCGGTCAGATTATCATTATTCAAAAATTACACTTCGTATAATTTTACAATTTTATTATCCGAACATTGTGATAATAGTTCACGGACACTCTTATTTAAAACGGGATGTATGAAATCAGGCTGAATTTCCACTAGCGGAACTAGGACAAACCTGCGTTCTTGCAACAGCGGATGAGGAATTTGCAGATCTTCTTCATGAAGAATGATATTATCGTAAAACAAAATATCAATATCCATTCTTCTGCTTTTATATGTGCCGGAATTTTTTCTCCTGTCAAAGTGCACTTCTATATTTTTAATTGATTTTAGTATATCATAGGGGGGAAGAGAGGTTTTGACTTTCAGGCACTGGTTGAGAAAATACCTTTTGTGGATGAATCCCCATGGTTCAGTTTCATAGATTGAGGAAATTCTGGTGATCGTACCTGTCGACCTGGCAATCATTTCCCTGGCTTCTTCCAGCAATTTTATCCTGTTACCAAGGTTGCCTCCTATCAGGAGATAAACGCTAGCCATTAATTGATTTTTATCTGAATTGGTTCACAAGTTTATAATATTTTCAGACATTTAAAAGCAGTCATTTGCTAATCCATTCATAACTATTTTATATATCTTTGAAAATCATGAAATCATTTATTTTTAAGATATAATCCATTAACCAATGAAAGAATTTTTAAAATACACTCTTGCAACAATTCTGGGTATTGTTGTATCCTTTTTCATGTTTTTCTTTTTGCTTATCATTATCATCTCTGCATCGTCACAGGAAAAGCCTGTTGAAGTGCAACCAAATACCCTCTTATATATTGACCTTGCAGAAACAATCGTTGAACGGGCTGAAGAAAATCCATTTGATTTTTTCCCTACTGATGGTTTTTCAGCAATGAAACAGTTAGGCCTGAATAACATATTGAACAATATTGATAAAGCAAAAAATGACGATAATATTGCCGGGATATACATGGAATTATCATTCATCAATGCCGGCCTTGCCACAGTCGAGGAAATACGCAATGCTTTAATCGAATTCAAAGAGTCAGGTAAATTTATTGTTACCTATAGTGATTATTACACTCAGAAAGCATACTACCTTGCATCCATTTCGGATAAGATTTATTTAAATCCTGCAGGAGAATTGGGATTCACCGGTCTGGGTGCACAAATCCTGTTTTACAAGGATGCGCTTGATAAGCTCGGAATCGAGGCTCAGGTCATCCGTCACGGCACATACAAATCAGCTGTTGAACCTTATATGTATAATGAGATGAGTGACGAGAACCGTGAACAGATCATGGGATGGGTTGGATCAATCTGGCAAAACATGCTGGGTGAAATAGGAAAGGCAAGGGAAATCCCTTCGGAAACCCTTTTCTCCCTAGCTGATAAATTCACTATACGCAGTGCAGAGCATGCTTTGAAACACCAGCTTGTTGACAGCCTGCTGTATAAAGATGAAGTGATATCTGTGCTGAAGCAGCGAACTGGCATTCCGGAGAAGAAAGATCTTAAAAGTATCACACTGAAACGATATACCAAGGCTCCAAAAAAGAGGGAATATAAAGGTTTAGCCAAAGACAAAATTGCCGTGATCTATGCCCATGGCAGCATCATCAGTGGGAATATGGGAGAAGGGACAATCAGTTCTGAAAGGATCTCCAAAACTATCCGTCAGGCAAGACGTGACAGTTCAATCAGGGCAATTGTTATCCGTGTTAACTCGGGAGGTGGAGGTGCGCTGCCATCAGAAGTGATCTGGAGAGAATTGAACCTGGCCAGAAATGTAAAACCCGTTGTGGCATCACTTGGAGATGTGGCAGCATCCGGAGGATATTATATAATAGCTCCTGCTGATACGATTGTTGCTCATCCCAATACCATCACAGGATCAATCGGTGTTTTTGCGATTTTACCAAATACCCAGAAATTCATGAATAAAAAATTGGGTGTACATGTGGATGTTGCCAAAACAAATCCTTATGCGGATTTTGGTAATATTTTCAGACCCCTGACCGGAGAAGAAAAGGAAGTAATCAGGTTTAGTATCGAGAAGGTTTATGATACTTTTGTCTCACATGTATCGGCAGGCCGTAACATGACATGGGATGAGGTTGATCAAATCGGGCAGGGCAGAGTCTGGAGCGGAGTTAATGCCGTTAATAACGGACTGGTGGATGTATTCGGCGGATTGAATACAGCTATTGATATTGCTGCGGAAATGGCAGGGCTTGATAAATACAGAATTGTTGAACTTCCCAAACTCGAAAATGCCCTGGAACAGTTGTTGAGAGAACTATCAGAAAATACCAGGGCCCGGATCTTTAAGAAAGAATTGGGAGATTATTATAAGTACCTGAAACAACTCGAAGAACTTGAAAGTTCAACCGGAATACTGACAAAGCTCCCGTTTGAAGTGGAATTGTATTAGAAAGAAGAAAGCTAAGGCTCAGGAAAAGAAAAATGAATACCTTAATCCTAAATTTGAAATGAGTTCAAAATTGAAATGAGCTAAAACTTGGGATGAGAAAAAAGTAAAATTGTTATAATTTCCCTGAACTCTTTGTTCACACTTTAATTTCAGGCATTTCAAATTTTAAATTTTAGTCATTCACTTTATCCTATGCTTCCCGGAACGCAGAACAGATGGACTATCCTTTTATATCCATTTTCACTAGTATATGGATTCATCATATACATTAGAAATTTCCTTTTTGATTATCAGATTATTGAATCAAAAGAATTTGATATTCCCATCATCAGCATCGGTAATATCACGGTAGGCGGAACAGGTAAAACACCACATGTAGAACACCTTATACGCCTTCTGAGAGAAAACTTCCAGATAGCAACACTAAGCAGGGGGTACAGAAGAAAAACACGTCATTTCATTCTAGCCAGTGAAAACTCCACTGCTGCTGAAATAGGTGATGAGCCGCGCCAGATCAAAAAAAAATTTCCTGAGATTCATGTTGCTGTTGATCGAAAAAGGGTACACGGAATCAAAAAGCTGGCTGAGAACATCCCGGAACTTGATGTTGTTATACTTGATGATGCTTTCCAACACAGGCAAGTCAAAGCCGGGTTATCAATACTGCTGATAGACTATAACCGTCCGCTTTCGGAAGATTTTCTTTTACCGGCAGGGAGGCTTCGTGAACAATCTTTCGAAAGAAGAAGAGCAAATATTATACTCATTACGAAATGTCCGGATCGTCTTAAACCCATTGAACGCAGGATTGTTGTGAAAGACCTGAAACTGTATCCTTTCCAACATCTTTACTTTACAAAAATCAAAGATGACAATCCAATACCTGTGTTTCGGATATCGGGCAATCCTCTAACAAGGGAAGAGATTAAAAAAATGAAGCCCCAAATTATGATGGTCGCCGGAATTGCCAATCCTAGGTCTTTTAAAAAATTTGTCCGTAATTATTCAACACATATCACGGAGTTAATTTATCCCGATCATCACGACTATAAACCCAGGGATATTGACCATATCATATCTGCCTTTCATGCACTTTCAGGGAATGAAAAAATAATCTTTACAACTGAAAAAGACGCTATGCGTTTACAGAAATATACAGATATTGATGCGGTGATAAAGGAAAAATTCTACTACATTCCCATATACATAGATTTTCTGAATGAAGATACGGATCATTTTAACCATCATATCATAAGTTATGTTAGAGACAATAAAAGAAACAGTATCCTTTTTAAAAGAAAGAATATTAATTCAACCTGAAGTTGGTATTATTCTCGGGACAGGTCTCGGGGGAATGGTAAAAGAAATCCAACAGCAACATATTATTGAATATGAGAAAATCCCGCATTTTCCGGTATCAACTGTTGAAGGTCATCATGGAAAACTGATATTTGGAACAATAAATGACCGAAAGGTTATTGCCATGCAGGGGCGTTTCCATTATTATGAAGGTTATTCTCCCCAGCAGGTTACCTTTCCGGTCAGAATCATGAAATATCTTGGAATTCGTTACCTGTTTGTATCAAATGCCAGCGGAGGTGTGAATCCGGCATATTCAATTGGTGACCTGATGATCATCAATGATCATATAAACCTGATCCCCAATCCACTCATTGGTAAACATTACCCTGAATTTGGGGCAAGGTTCCCTGATATGAGCGACACATATGATAAAGATTTGATCAGGAAAGCAGTAACCATTGCACAGAAAAATAACATCCGCATTCAACAGGGCTGTTATGTTGCAACTACCGGTCCTACCCTTGAAACTCCAAAAGAATACGAATACTTCAGATCAATCGGCGGAGATACGGTGGGCATGTCCACAGTTCCCGAAATTATTGTTGCTCACCAGATGGGAATAATATGTTTTGCAATTTCAATTATTACTGATCTCGGTATACCAGATAAAATTGTAAAGGTAACAATTGAAGACGTTCAAAAAGTTGCCGGTGAAGCTGAACCAAAAATGACACTCATCATGAAGGAACTGATTACCGGCTTATAAAATCTTCTTCTGATATTTTTTTCAGACTCCCCCTATCCCCGAAGTATCCATCTCCCTACGCTTGCAGTCGGAAACACAGAGGGGGGTGAAACAATTTTTCACACACTACCCTTACAATTATTTACCTCCCACGGACAATACACATGTCCGTTTGAATTCCCTTACCCTCCCTTCCAGATCAAAAATCCTGATTAAAAACAGATAAATACCCAATCCGGCTCGTTGTCCATGGTCATCAATCCCATCCCAGCTTATGCTGCCCTTTAAGCCAACGAATTGATTATTTGCAAGTCTTCTGATGATCCGGCCTGACGAATCAAATATCCAGATACTGATCAAATTTCCCGGGGAGTCAAAGGAATAATAAATATTTACTAGATCATCCCTGCCATTATTATCAGGTGTAAATATTTCCGGTGCGATTCTTATGCCCGTATACAGAGCAACACTTTCAGCAGATTGAGAATTGATGTATCCCGGTGTGGAAAATCCTGCACTCTCAGCAGCAGAATGCCAGTTGCCGGGTTCATCGGAAGGGGAATCATAACTAATCCTTTCCAAAGAAATCCCCTTTGTCAGGGTTAACAATGGGAAATGCATCTTCTGGTGATATTCAAATTCATCAATAATATTTAACCATTTATCGAATATTACCACAATACCCTGATTATTATTAAAAGAGGGTAAATCTTGTACTTCAATCAGTGTCCCTCCTGTTATCCTGTATCCTGACATCATACGGTAAATATCTGAAGTAAGCAGAAGAAATTCCCCCGGGAAAAATAACCTGTTCCCTTCATAAACAGGAACCCAGGAAGAAATCATACCGGTTTGTTGATCTCTCATGGCAATAATAAGACAGCCCAGATCGATAATTTTTCCCGAATGATTATATAATTCAAGAAATTCAACATTCCCGGGTAACGGATCAAACATGATCTCTGAAATAAGGATATCTCCATTTACAGGAAATTCAGGCATTCCAATTTTAACAGATTCAGTGGCACGAAGTTTATTCCCGGCACAATCCCTTAGCTCATCCGATACTGTAAGCTGATAAACCATACCCGGGCTTAAAGGCTTACTTAATTTTAATAATACAGATTGGTACCCGGGGGGATATAACATGATTTCCGAGGGATAACCAATATCATGATCAAGAAGAAAATAATGGTGTATACACTGTGTTGAACTATCCATTGGTTCATTGAAAACAATCCTGATTGTAAGATCTTCAGGGATTTCTGTATAAGATATTACTGGCCTGATCGTGTCAGGATTCACTCCATTTACCGAGTTTAAACTCCCAGGTGTGCCTCCTGCTAAATCAACGGATTCCTTCCAGTTATTTTTTCCTCCGCAGAATCTTTCCGGATCTATTTTTTCAATTGACCATCCACCTGACCTGTAATATGTATTAGTGTACCAGTCATCACTATATTCCTCCCAGCAGATCAGTATACCTTTTTGATCGTAGAGCTTAATTAATACACCATTGTTCGGGATGCTTGTTCGTGATGTAAATAATGGAACACAATCCCCCCACATGATGAACATTTCTTCAGCATCTTCATGAACCAGCAGTAAGAATTCTCCGGAAGGAATGATAATATCAGGAAATTTCTTTACTGTTTTTCCACATTCGATGGCCCACCCATTCACGTTAATGTGATAATCGGAACGATTGAATAACTCTATGTATTCATATTCAGGTAATCCCACAGCGGGTGAGGGATCGGACATGATCTCGCTGATAACCACATCGTTTTTTTGAGGTATATAACCAATAAAATCATATCCTCCCGGGATTGAACTAATACCTTTATGATCCATTTCGTTTATACCATGAAATTGGCTGGATTTACCCACAGAAACGGTTTGTTCATAGTCAATATACAACTGACCGGCACAAAAAACAGAAAATTGAAAAAAAATTATTATCACTCTTTTCATTTCAAAATATTATTATAATTTTTGCACTCTTAAATTTTTATAAGAAAAATCGATATTTTTCTTACAGTTTTTAACTTATAACTTATTATGCGGTGCCAACAATTAAGGAATGACAGATAGATAGTTCTATGCTTTTGCAGTGTTATCTGAAATACTGGTCGGCTCTGCAAATAGCTCAATATCAATATTTTAATCAGCTTAGCCAAATTATTAACCAAATTAAAGTATCAAAGAATGAAAGTTGCAGTCGTTGGTGCAACCGGCCTTGTCGGCCAGGTGATGCTCAAAGTTCTTGAGGAAAGAAACTTCCCGGTTACAACCCTTTATCCAGTTGCATCGGAAAAATCGGTAGGTAAAGAGGTGGAATTTTTAAACAAAAAGCATAAAGTTATTGGTATCCCCGAGTCGATTGAAAAACGGCCTGCCCTGGCAATTTTTTCTGCAGGAGGTCAGACCTCACTTCAATGGGCGCCGGAGTATGCAAAAGTGGGAACCACAGTAGTGGATAACTCTTCGGCATGGCGCATGGATAAGACAAAAAAGCTGGTTGTCCCGGAAATTAATGGTCATGTATTAACCGCTGAAGATAAGATCATTGCAAATCCCAATTGTTCAACCATCCAGATGGTCATGGCACTTGCACCGCTGCACTTCAAATACAGGATAAAAAGAATAGTCGTCTCAACCTATCAGTCAGTGACAGGAACAGGTGTAAAAGCAGTCCGTCAGCTCGAGAATGAGCGTGCAGGCATACAGGATGTCATGGCATACCCACACAGAATAGATAAGAATTGTATTCCTCAATGTGATGTTTTCCTGGATAACGGGTATACAAAAGAAGAAATGAAAATGGTGAATGAGACGAGGAAAATCTTTGATGACTACAGCATCCAGGTTACGGCTACTACCGTTCGTGTTCCTGTGGTAGGAGGACATTCGGAAGCTGTGAATGTTGAATTTGAAAATGATTTTAACCTGGATGATATTTACAAACTTCTTTCAAACGCTCCCGGTGTGGTTGTTCAGGATGATCCTTCAAAAAATATATATCCCATGCCATGTAGTGCGGAAGGTAAAGATGAAGTGTTTGTTGGCAGGATCCGAAGGGATGAATCAAGGGAGAAATGCCTGAATTTCTGGGTTGTATCGGATAATCTCAGAAAAGGTGCTGCCACAAATGCCATTCAGATAGCGGAGTATCTGGTGGAGAAGGGGATGTTATAATAACAGTACCAAAAAATCTCTATTATTTTCTTCTCTCCGGACTCGCCCCCTGCCCCCCTCTCTCAAGAGAGAAGGGGAACCAAAAAAGGGATGAGTCCGTAAATCTCGTCCCTATAGTTGTTTCAAAAATTTGTTTTAATCGATCTTTAAAGGTTCTTAGACACTCCGCTGTTCACTAATCAGTATAAGAAATCATCATAGGGATACCGCTGTATGTGGATTTCTTTAACCTTTTCGTACAACAGGTCCTTAATAGTTTCGATGTTTTCTTTGTGCTTTGCGGAGATAAAAACGCATGTGCCATTACATCGTGCCATCCATGTACGTTTGAGGTCTTCGAGGCTAAGATTTTCCTTTGTTAAAGGTGTAAGGTCATCAAATTCTTTCAAAATATAATGAAAGGCATCAATTTTATTAAATACGAGTATTACCGGTTTATCATTGGCATTAATTTCATAAAGGGTTTGCTGAACAATCTCAACCTGTTCTTCAAAATTGGGATGGGAAATATCCACCACATGAAGGAGAATATCTGATTCCCTGACCTCATCCAGTGTTGATTTAAAGGATTCCACCAGAGAGTGCGGCAGTTTTCTAATAAATCCTACGGTATCCGAGATCAGGAAGGGGAGGTTTTCAACCACAACTTTTCTGACCGTTGTATCAAGTGTTGCAAATAGTTTATCCTCAGCAAAAACATCCGATTTACTCAAGACATTCATCAGGGTTGATTTGCCGACATTTGTATATCCAACCAGCGCCACCCGAACCATTTTCCCCCTGTTTTGTCGTTGCGTCTTTTTTTGTATGTCAATTTTTTCCAGATCATCTTTCAGTTTGGCGATTCTGTCGCGGATTACCCTTCTGTCTGTTTCAATTTCTGTTTCACCGGGTCCTCTGAGGCCAATACCTCCCCTCTGTCTTTCAAGGTGGGTCCACAACCCGGCTAGGCGTGGAAGAAGATACTGGTATTGTGCCAGTTCAACCTGGGTTTTAGCATGTGCTGTCTTTGCTCTTGTCGCAAAAATGTCAAGGATCAGATTTGTCCGGTCAAGGATTCTGCAATTCAGTTCCCGTTCAATATTTCTAATCTGGCTGGCTGATAATTCATCATCGAATATGACAAGATCAATTTTCTTCTTAATGACAAAATCCCTGATTTCCTGAAGCTTACCTGTTCCGACAAAAGTTCTTGGATTGGGGTATTCCAGCTTCTGGGTAAATCTGCCCACAGGTTCTACTCCTGCAGTAATTGCTAGAAAAGCCAGCTCATCCAGATATTCCCGGACAAGTTGCTCATCATTTGAATTATCAACAACGCCGATAAGAATTGCCGTTTCAATTTTCGGTTTTGTAATAACCGGTTCATGCATCTTCAGTTACTCCTTCTTAAAATCCTGTGGTCTTGTTAGAACCAGGTTTCTTATAGAAATCGCCTACCCATACTAGAGTATGACTCTTCTGTTCCTGTAAAGTGCATCCTGAATGGCGGGTTTGAGTGTTTGGGTTGTATTGAAGATCATTTCCATGTCTGTTGGAAAAGGAATAAATTCCGATTTAATAAGTTGCTGAGCCTCTTCATCCAATGCATTCACATCTCCAACTGCCCGGGCTGAACGATGATTGAACACATTCTCGGCACCAATTGGCTCTCTCTTAATAAGCTTCCTGGGATTATTGGATAAAAATTCAACATTGCCATCTATCCTGACACTTTTTAATTGTTCTGTCTCAATTACTGTACAGGATAATGTTTTATATTTTGGAATTTTAATGTCATTCCCTGCAGTATCTTTCATAACATTACCACGTGCATCAAGGACATATTCAAAACCATCTTCCACTTTTTTATTATACATCTTGTCTGTTTCTTTTACATTATCAGGGGAGACTACAATAGATTCCAGGTTTACATATATCGTATAATCATAATTAATATCTTCGTTGAGGTGTCTGAAATGATATTCTACCCATTGAGATTCCAGGTTATCCGTATTGATTTCCAGGAGATCTTCTTCGAACAGGGGATCAATATTCAGAACAGTCATATTGTTTACAAGGACAATTGCACGACTCATCCCCTTTACCCTGCACTCTTCCATCATGTTGTCCAGGTTGGGAAACTGACCTCCGGAATATTCACTGGCTTTTCCAAGTTCATCATATGCCTGTCGATATGCTTCCTTGGTGTCGAGTTTCATCAGTTTCTGGGCATTCTCATAAAAATAATCCGCTGCCAGGCCTTTGGCCGTTACAATCTCGGCATCATAATCCACATATTCATATTCAATGTATCGTCCATTCAGATTAATCGGCAGTACTGTCCGAACCATACTCTGGCGGTTCTTTAAGCTTGAATAAAGCGTGAAAATCTCATCATAATTGTTGGGATTATTCTCCAGTTTCAGAAATTTAATGCGCTCAAGATCCCTCTCATTGGCTATCCTGTAACAACGGTCAAGAATTTCTGCTTCTTTTGAGTCATCAGGCTTCTTCCTTAATTGCTTCACCGCTTTGTTGATGGCAGCATCATAGTTGCCTTTCTCCATAAGTTTTTTTGAGGAAGCACAGGATGAAAGAATGATTGCCAGGATTAAAAGATAAGCAATTCTTTTCATGGTATTCGAATTATAATTATTCTAAAAATAAAAAAAAACCCCGATATATCACCAGGGTTTCTTTCTAATATCTTAATAATTACTGTAAAACGAAATTAATCGGGAAGGTAAACTGCACTTTAACCGGTTTCCCTCTTTGTTTACCCGGCTCCCATTTGGGAGAAGACATAACCACCCTGATGGCTTCCTTATCGAGGGCAGGATCAACTCCCCTGACAACCATTGCATCTACTACTTCACCTTTCGAGTTCACAGCAAACTGAACATATACTTTACCGCTGATCCCATTTTCTGCGGCGATCTCAGGATACCGGAGATTCTGTGCTATCCATTCACGGAATCCTTCCTGTCCCTTGCCCTGAAAACTGGGCATATCCTCTACAATGAAGAAAACTTCTTCTTCCACAACTTCTTCTTCCTCGCTGAACTCAATAATATCTATCTGCATCTGCTGGTCGGCTTCAGCATCCTCAATGATCAGCTCGTCTTCAATCTGTACATCATCTTCAACGATATTCAGAACTTCGGTGACCTTTGGAGGAGCAGGTGGCGGAGGTGGTTTTATTTCCTGTTGCCTTGTTATTGGAATAATTTCTTCTGTAAGATCAAGGTCTGCCAGTTCACCCAAGGTGTTCAAAGTATTTGGCCTGCTGGTCCATTCAAAAGCAACGAGAATAATTGCCAGTACAATGACCAGCCCTATCTGAAGAAAGACTCCTTTCTTTTTTTCCAGGTCTGCTTTTTCAGTCTTTTTCGATACCATTTTTGTATTATTTAAACGGGTAAATATAATGAAATATCTATATAAATTCAATATATCCGGAGAACAAAGTTAATCCGGGAAAATACTTTATACTGCATAATCCACCCTCTCTTTCCTAATAAAATATAAGCAAAAATCCTGCCAGAATCATCTGATTTCAGATGTTTTCTATTACGTGGTAACCTGTCTGCCCAGCGGCTGACTGGCAGTCAACGGGCGAGTGAATATTGATAAACCAGGTTAATTGTAGTTTCGAACTTAACTTTATGTTCGCGCCCAGTTTGAACTGAAAGTTGGAAAACACAAAGCCCAACAATTTTCCGGCTGTTGGGCTTTGTGGAGCATAGCGGGGTCGAACCGCTGACCTCGTGACTGCCAGTCACGCGCTCTAGCCAACTGAGCTAATGCCCCTTTGCGTGCGCAAATATAAAAAAAATAAATATTACACTACCTCCATTGTGGATGGTGGTTTGGGAGCAATATTATATGTAACGCTTACAATACCAGGTACCTTTTCCAAAATCTCCCCGGCAAGCTTTTCCAGCAGGTCAATTGGTAACCGTGTGGGTGTCGCCACACGTGCATCTATGCTGTCCCAGCAGCGTACTTCAATCTGTTGCCCATAATCACGTTTATTATCACGCATTCCTGTAACCCGGTCCTGGTGAAGGATGGCCATATACTGGAAAGCACCCGTATTAACCAGGAGCTTTTCAACAATAGTAGTTGCTTTACGCACGGTATCCAGTCGTTCTTTTGTTACTTCCCCGATAATTCTGGCCGCAAGTGCAGGGCCAGGAAAGGGAATACGGTCAAAAGACCCTTGCGGAAGGCCGAGAGCTTTCCCGATAATCCTCACCCCATCCTTGCGAAGCTGAATAAGAGGTTCCAGAATGCGGTAACCAAAAGCTTCCTGCGGATCAATTCCGAGTTGTTCAAAAACGTTATGCTGACGCTTGATGCCCGCAACAGTTTCATCTACATCAGTCAGAATAGTTCCCTGAAGAAGAAATTTTGCCCCGCTTCCTTTCACAATGCGACCGAAAACTTTTTTATAAAATGTCTGGGTAACCGCTTCACGTTTCTCCTCAGGATCGGTAATCCCTTTCAAAGCGGTAAGAAATTCCTCCCTGGCATCAACAATTTCTACGTTCACTCCAAGTTTCCTGAATGAATTGATAACTGCTTCAGGCTCTCCCTCACGCATCAGGTTATTATCAATAAACACTGTTTTCAGCCGGTCACCAAGAGCCCTGTGGCCAAGCATGGTTACCGTCGATGAGTCCACACCTCCTGAGAGTGCATTGATAGCTATTCCATTACCAACAGTTTCACGTATTTCATTAACTTTTTCACTGATGAATTGTTCGGGATTTAATTCCCGGGCTGTGATTTCGTTTATCATGTATTATACCTCCAGTTTAATTATTAGTTTGTCATATTTCTGCAGGATCATTTTTTGTCCCCCGTAAGATAACAATTATTCATGAATGAAACAGAGCTCCCAATGTTCCTGTTTCACCTTATCTAATTATACCATAGTTCATTATTTTTTGATATATTTATATGGAATTGAAAATATCCGCCGGTCATGCATTGCATCAATAAGCGGTATAAATACCTGATCCTGTCCATATTACCAGCTCTGGTCTGGTTGATAACCAATGCAACTGTCAACACCCATACACATATTCTTACAGGTGATATTGAAATTTCTCATGCCCATCCATATAATAAAAATGCCGGTGAAACCAATCCTGAACATCATCACAATAAAGGTGAATTTATTCTGCTCGATCTTATCAGTCACCCGTTAGTCCTGTTAGTTTTTTTTCTTTTCGGATTATTTCCTGGAACAATAATCCGAAAAGTTGTTTTTTATTTTAACTCCACATTTACCGTCAAAGAACACTACTATGTGTTAAACTATCACGCTCCTCCAGCGCAGTACTTCTGATATCTGACGGAACGCTCAATCAATAAACCAATCATTATTCATTTTTCAGTCTCCCAAAAGGGTAAATAATGAAACTTAGAATTATTATTTTATTAAATATTTTTATTTCAATTGATCCTGTCTTTTCCCAGGATACACTGAAAATTCCGATGGATGGGCAGGACAGTTTGTTTATGCGGATGAAAATTCTTGAAAGTGAAGTACAAAAGCTTCAACAGGAATTGAAAAATCTACAGGAGGAAGATGAAATCAAAAAGCTTCTTGAAGAAGCTGAAAAGCTTTCCATCCAACCTGAAGAAGAAAAGCTGGATATCTCCAAGAGGTACTACAGTGGAGCCCGTCAACAGCAGGGATTGAATCCCAATATCAGTTTTGGAGTCGATTTTTTTGCGGGACTAAGCACTTATGACAAAACTGATTATAATACACCCGGTGAGATCATATATGGTAATAACGGGTTTTTTCTGAGGGAAGCGCAATTATCATTTATCGCCCCACTGGATCCTTTTACGAGGGGTAAAGGATTTTTCGCAACATCCGGAACCGGTGTTGATGTTGACGAGGTATACCTTGAATGGTTGAACCTACCATTAAATATGAACCTGAAGGCTGGATTTTTCCGCCCTGAATTCGGCTTTCTGAATCGTTACCATGACCATGCCCTTCCGCAATTTGACAGGCCCAAGGGGCTGATCAACCTTTTTGGAAAGGAAGGGCTTGCCGGTGCCGGCCTGGCTTCCATCATCATGTTACCAAAATTCCTTTTTTCCGATGCAACCAGTATTGAATTATCAGCCCTTATGGGAGACAATAATCAGAGTTTCACCAATAAAAAAGTTGGTGAATTTATTTTTACAGGGCAATTATTAAACTACTATGATCTGTCTCCCAGCAGCTATATAGAATTACGTCTCAGCAGTGCCGGTGGTAAAAATGACCAACCGGGTGGTAACTATTCTTCATATGTTACTGGTGCCGGTATTACCTTCAAATGGGCTCCGGTAGGAAGAGAAAAATACAGGACAATCGATTGGAAAAACGAGTTCCTGTACAGCTTTCATGGTTATGTGGATGGGTATTACAGGAGTATGGGATTCTATTCCAGTATACAGAACAAGCTGGGTGCCAGATTCTGGTTAAACGGACGAATAGGCTATTCTGAGATTCCTTATGATCCTTCCCAGTTTGAATGGGATTTTACAGTATGCCTCGATTTCTGGGAAAGTGAATTTGTCTTCACCCGGTTCCAGTATCAGTATAACTACCGGGAAACAGGAATCAGAAAGGATCTGACCGGCCCATTCCCCAATGACCATTTATTTATTATCCAGGTGGTCTGGGCTATGGGACCACATAAACATGAGGCATATTGAGCTTAATTAAATTCACGTTAAACTGCAGATATGAAAAAAACAAAGGTGTTAATAAAAGTTATATTGGCTGTAATTTATTTTACACCAATTCTTCCCTTACATGGTCAACATCAACAACAACATCAACATCAATACAGATATCAGGGAGGACGTAATACACAGCTTAATATTGTCTGCTCCTTTTCAGATTATGCTTCCATTGCCGGTTTTATAGCAGGAGAACATGGGGACATTCAATATATTGCACAGGGAGAGCAGGATCCTCATTTTGTGCCTCCTAAACCCAGTTATGCCATGATGTTGAATACGGCTGATTTATGGATCACTACTGGCATGGATCTTGAAATCTGGTCAACAACAATCCTTGACAAAGCAAGGAATCCTAAAATCATGGATGGAGAGATCGGTTTTGTTTCCGTATCTGATGGTGTTAAGATAGTTCAAAAAGTCGAGAAAGCCGATCGTACCGAAGGGGACATCCACCTGATGGGAAATCCACATATTAATACCGGCCCGCTTAACTGGAAGATCATTGCCAGAAATATTGCAACCGGCCTGATCAAAGTTGATCCTTCAAACTCAGCATATTACGAAACAAATCTTAAAAGATTCAATGATAAGGTAGACAGGGCGTTATTTGGTGATGAACTGGTTGATCTGTTTGGTGGTGATATGCTCTGCCAGTTGCTTGAAAATAAAACTCTTTTTACGTTTCTGGATAGAGAGTACCAGGGGGAGAAATTAATTGAAAAACTGGATGGCTGGCTCAGGAAAGCATTACCTTTTCGCGGAAAAAAGGTAATCGCCTACCATAAGAACTGGGCCTATTTTGCTGAAACATTTGGACTGGAAGTTATCGGGTATATTGAACCTAAGCCAGGAATCCCCCCATCTGCCAAACACGTGCAGAATATGATCCAGTTAATCAATGATCAGCATATCAAATTGATGCTTGTTGCCAGTTATTTTGAAAAAAAATCCCCTCAAATGATTGAAGAAAAAACCGGCATTAAAGCACTTTTTCTTCCACTATTTGTTGAAGGTATTCCTGAGATCCGCGATAATTTCCAGCTTGTAGATTACTGGATCGAAAAGATTAATGAAAATATTCAATAATAGAAGTTATGTCCTGTTTCCACCTGAAAAGAATAACCAACTTAAAGATAGAGGATGGCCTTTGGAGTTAAGAATTCCGGTACCAGAAACATAAACAATTAAAAGCTCTGAATAAATAACATAACGTATGTAGAACTCAGAAGATCATTATGATAGAAAATCTACTATTTCTTGCCACTCCTTTCGCAGCGGTTGTCATACTTGCCGGTATACTCAGTTATTTTGGCACACATATCCTTTCCAGGGGAATAATTTTCATTGATATTGCCATTGCCCAGATCGCAGCTCTTGGTACCATGATCGGCTTACTTTTAGGATATCCTGAAGAATCATTCCAGGTTCAGCTCATTTCCTATACATTCACACTCTTAGTTATTACCTTATTTGCTCTGACAAAAAGCAGAAAACCTTTCATACCGCAGGAGGCTGTTATTGGCATCATATATTGCCTGGGTCTTGCCCTGGCATTGCTGCTCGCTGAGAAAATTCCGGGTGGCTCAAATTATATTACCAAGACTATTACAGGTAATATCCTCTGGGTAACCTGGGGTAAGGTACTCAAGTGTTTCCTTTTATTTTCTGCGATTGGAATAATCCACCTTCTTTTCGGAAAAACTTTTAAAAATATTTCACTAAACAATCAGAATACAAATAATCTAATCAGGGAAAAGGCTTATGACCTGTTATTTTATCTGACATTCGGTATTGTCATTGTCAAATCTGTCCTTATAGGTGGTATATTCCTGGTATTTATCCTGTTGATTGCTCCGGCAGCAACTTCAACATTATTTACCGGCAACTGGCGTGGAAGAATAATCTGGAGCTGGATCATCGGAATTGCCGGATCAATAATCGGCATCCTGTTATCCTATTCATTAGACATATCCAATGGTCCTGCAATCGTCTGTCTCCTGGGTTTGTTTGTTTTTGTGCTTGCATTTATCAGATTAATGTTACCAAACAGTATAAGTGAATGATATAAATAAATGAATATATGCATCAAACATTTTCTTTTTTACTTGTTCCTTTCCTGGCGAGCCTGGTACTTCTGGTTATCACATCATATTTTGGAATCCATGTAATCAAACGGGAGATTATCTTCATCGATATTGCACTTGCCCAGGTCGCTGCAATGGGAGGAATAATTGAAGTTTTTATAGAAAATAAACTTCATAATATTGCTGCATTCACGATCAGTCCTCATTTTTCTGAAATTATATCATATAACTTTTCCCTGCTGTTTTGTTTGATTGCAGCAATAATTTTTACCTATCTGAGAAATCCCAGGATTCGGGTCCCTATTGAAGCATTCATCGGGATTACTTATGCTGTAGCAACTACAGCAACTGTGATAATACTTGACAAGGGAGCAGGAGGAGATGTTCACCTGCATGATGTAATGACAGGCACATTGCTCTGGACAACCTGGCGCGGCCTGTTCAGATTAATACTGATAGTTTCAATAATTGGTGTATTTCATTTTATGTTCCGTAAACATTTTATAGAACTAACTGAAATTTATCATGATAAAACAAAGCGGTTAAAGCAATACCGGAAGTGGGATTTCCTGTTTTATTTCACTTTTGGTATTATCATCATTGAAGCTATTCGTATTGGTGGCATCCTTACAATATTTGCTTTCCTGATTATCCCTGCCTCGTTCTCAGCACTTTTCGCTAAAGAATGGAGTCGTCGAATATATCTTGCTCTTTGTGCAGGTATTCTGTCGGCATGTACAGGACTATATTTATCTTTAAAACTTGACGTAAATAGTTCACCTGTAATTATTATTTTAATGGGTATCTTACTCGTTGCAGGATTCTTTATCAAAAAATTAATATTTATCAGACCGGATCACAAGAGTTTATAAGAAATTGCATGAGATCTACAAAGTGATACAATTACAAAACCGTACTATGATGTACGATTCCGTACAGTGCGGGTATTTGGTGGCCATCATATCTTTGCCTGTCATCTCCTTGATTATCTCATATTTATCTCTATTTTCCCGGGAGTTAAATTCTAATATCCTCCAATAGGAACGATTTTTGAGATTCAAAAATAATCTTTCTCACCTCAAAACAGATTCAATATGCTTAGGAACTATCTTATTGTTGCCCTGAGAAATATTTTCAGGAATAAGCTTTTTTCTATTGTAAACGTTTTCGGGCTGGCAATCGGGCTGGCCTGTTGTTTTTTAATCCTTCTGCATGTCAAGGATGAATTTTCATATGATAAATTTCATGAACGGGCAGATCAGATTTACAGGCTGGTCCTACACAGGTATTATCCGGATACACAGGTAGATTATGCCCTGTCGCCCCATTCCCTGGGACCAGTAATGTTCCAGGAGATGCCCGAAATAAAGGCCATAACCCGGTTATTTCAAGGGCAGGGAGAGACAGCTATTACTTACGGGGAAAAAACATTTAATGAGAGCAGGTTTATGCTTGCCGACAGTAATTTCTTTGATTTTTTTTCTATCCGTCTGTTAAACGGGGATCCTAAAACCATTCTTCGCAATCCGCAGGAATTAATCCTGACAGAAACAACTGCAAAAAAATATTTTGGAGATGATGATCCTGTCGGAAAAACACTGACTGCTACTTTCGGGGAGTTACAGGTTGTTGGTGTTTGTGAAGATGTTCCTGAAAATTCCCATTTTCATTTTGATTTTATCGGGGGTTTAACCGGAGCCGGATTTCTCCAGCAGCCCAGTTTTATTACTTTTTCTGTATATACCTATCTTCTGATTGAGACACGGACACAGGCAAGAGCTGTTGAAGCAAAAATACCGGACCTGCTGCGTCAGCATGCTGCCGGACAGATCCAGGCCAGGATGGGTGTTTCATATGATGATTATATTGCAGCAGGTAACGGGTATGAATTTTTCCTTCAGCCACTTACAAGTATTCATCTGCACTCTCATCTTAACAATGAGCTTGATACCAATGGGAATTTTAATTATGTGATTATCCTGATCTCTGTAGCACTTTTTATCCTCATTATCGCATCCATCAATTTTGTTAATCTATCGACTGCACGTTCATCAGAAAGGGCTAAAGAGGTCGGAATAAGGAAAGTTGTTGGCTCGGAAAGATCAAGACTCATCGGACAATTTATGACCGAGTCTATCCTGATTACCATTATCAGCCTGATTTTCGCCTTATTGTTTGTGGAAGTTGCCCTCCCCGCCTTCAACAACCTCGCCAGTAAACAACTTTCCATAAAATACCTTGATTTTTTTACTTTGCCCGTTTTGTTCGGATTTGCCGTTACCGTAGGTATTATTTCAGGCAGCTATCCGGCTTTTGTGCTTTCTTCTTTCAGGCCTGTAAATATCCTGAAAGGGAAATTTTCTACTTCGAAAACAGGTACCTTAACAAGGAAAGGTCTGGTTATATTTCAGTTTTTTCTTTCCATTTCACTCATCTCTTTTACATTGTTGATCTATAGTCAATTGAATTATCTTCAGAAAAAAAATCTGGGATTTTATAAGGAAAATATTCTTGTTGTCCGAAGTAATCTATTACCAAATAACAGGGAACCAATCAAACAGGAATTGTTGAAAATCCCGGGAGTAATCAACACTGCAACATCCAATACTCAGATTACCGGTGGATTCTATTTTGGATTCATGATCCAGGCAGAAGAATATGGATCCGATGTGATCACATCCAGAGGTATGGTTGTTGATGAAGATTTTATCGAAACAATGGGCCTTAACCTCATTGAGGGACGTGGATTTTCAAGGCAATTCAATGATAGTCTGTCGGTGATCATCAATCAACTGGCTGCAAAAGAATTCGGTCTTGAGGAACCAATTGGTGCAAAGCTGATCGAACCTGTTGATACGGGAGGCGGTTATGTGTTACGTGAATTCACAGTTATCGGTATCATTGAGGATTTTCATTATAACTCTTTACATGATGATCTTAATTCGTTTGTACTTCAGAGTATGTCGGGACCCAACGGCTTTGGCACATTCCTGTATATCAGGGCAAATTCAAATAACTGGCCGGAGACTTTGGCAAGTATTGAAGTAAAATGGACCGAGTTCTTCCCTCAACAACCCTTTTCCTACTTTTTCCATGATGAATATATTAATAATATGTACCAGGATGATCAGGCCTCCGGACGTATCTTTACTATATTTTCCCTTCTTGCCATACTAATCGCCTGTGTTGGTTTATTTGGTCTGGCTTCCTATAGTACACATCAAAGAATACATGAAATCGGAATAAGAAAAGCCCTCGGGTCATCAGTATCTAAAATTGTATATCTGTTTTCAACCGATTTTACAAAACTTGTTCTTGGGGCATTCCTTATTTCAGTTCCAGTAGCCATTATTATTATGAGATTCTGGCTGAATAATTTCGTTTACCGGACCAACATTCATATTTTGATCTTTATCATCTCCGGTACACTGGCTGTTGCAATTGCACTGATAACAATATCCTATCATACGATAAGATCTGCAAATACGAATCCGGCAAAGACGCTGAGGTATGAATAGGAGAAGAAGGCTGAGGCTAAGGAATGTTGTTGCTGGTTACTGTGCCGAAAAACAGGCTATCCGCCTGAGGCGGATGCCAATGTTTTTTCGAGCATCCTCGAAATGGCAAAGAAATCAAAGATTTCTACCATTTCGGGAGTTGCCGGTTACGGGAATTAGAGGTAACCTGGTTCCTGGATGAAACTCACCTGAGAAAATATGCTGGTCTGTTCCGCAAATACTTGCAAAGGTCACTTTTACCAGCACTCCAGATTTCCCAGGTTTTGGTATAGGTACCTCCTGCCAGTTAATAGTATTGTACTTATTGATTACTGCTGGGTACATATATTAATTTTTAATGCAATGTGCTATTAGACAATGCATACTATTGAATGTTAATGTTTTATATCAGGTCGCCCCTGCGATGCGGCCTGATATAAATCTAATTATCAATATTATCGCCTTTAACAGACAATACGTTAATTTTTAAATTATAAGTTCTACCATTTTTTATGCCAGTAATTCCGGCCACCATGTTTCATATTCAGATATTCAAGATGGCTGTTATCTGAATTTGTTCCAACAACTAATGATGGAGGTAATTTCCCAAGGGCATTTTTTACGCTATCCATTTTATTGAGCATATCTTGTAACTTTTCAGGCATCTGTTCTGCAAGATTGTTTTTTTCACCCGGATCACTCTTAAGGTTCACCAGGAGCATTGGATGAGGAGGTACAGCTTTCTTTAACCTTGAACCACTATAGCCCTCGTACGGAAGTTTTACCTTCCATTCACCCTCTCTGTAACACTGTAATTCTGCCAGGTCAAAATAAAGAAATCCGGTCCACTCCCTTCTCCCTTCTCCAAAGAGGACCCGGCTGATATCCACGCCATCATATGGCCTGTCGTCAGGTATTTCTGCTTCTGCAATATTTGCAATTGTAGGAAACCAATCCATCATAACGGCCATATCATCATATGTTTGACCCGGAGGGATCCTGGAAGGCCACATGGCAAGGGTTGGAATTCTCTGGCCGCCTTCAAAAGTAAACTGTTTCCCTTCCCGCAGATAACCAGCTGAACCACCATGATCTTCCATTACCAGCCATGGCCCATTATCACTCGAAAAGATTATAAGGGTGTTTTGGAGAAGATTATGTTCTTCAAGCTTCTTTATTACCTGTCCAACGTTCCAGTCAATCTCCTGAATAACATCTCCATATAAACCTCTTTCAGAAGTGCCAAGAAAATCCTCTGATGCATATATAGGCACATGTGGCATATTATGAGCGATATAAAGAAAGAATGGTTCGTCTTTGTGATTCTCGATGAAGGTTAATGCCTCCCCAGTATAAGTTTTTGTTATATATCTCTGATCTACATGATAATCCACAACTTCATTACCTCTAAGGTACACCACACTTTCCATATCATTACTGTATGGAATTCCAAAATATTCGTCAAATCCACGTTGTAATGGCAAAAACTTTTCCATGTGCCCGAGATGCCATTTCCCTATTATACCAGTTGCATACTCTTCATCTTTCAGTACCTGGGCAATAGTAATCTCTTCAAGGGGCATCCCGGTATAGCTTTCAGGGAAGAACACATTGTTAATGCCCATTCTCTGAGGTATGCGCCCTGTGAGCAAAGCAGCACGCGAAGGACTGCATACCGGGGAAGCGGAATAAAATTCAGTAAACTTGATCCCTTCAGAAGCCATCCTGTCGATATTCGGTGTCTTGATATCATTCGCACCGAAGCATCCCAGGTCTCCGTATCCCAGATCATCACAATAGATGATTACAATATTCGGACGTTTGTCATCCTGACGGGGTTGGATTTTTCTTGCATCCCTGTCAGATGTGCAGGTTACGAATACAAATAAGACGGTAAAAACGAAAAGTAAATTTTTGATTTTCATAATTTCTATTTTTTTATTAACCACAGAATGCATAGATTTTTAACCGCAGAGGATACAGAATATAAATTTAGTTAATGCAGGAGATAGTCAAAATTTATTTTTTCTTTATCTTCACAAATACGGGTGTATATATCCCGCCCCATGACTCATACCATGTTTCAAACATATAATCTCCTTCCCTGAACGGGATATCAGGCAGTATAATGTGGCTGGTTGTGGTATCCTGGTTCGCCCGGCTTCTTTGCACCGTTCCTGCCCTGATGTAAATCCTTCCTGCCCTGCTTAAATGATCAGCAAACTGGATTTTCACATCATACAATCCATCTGTGGCAAATGTCACATCCCAGTAACCATATGCATCCGGAGAATTCCATAGTTTCGCTTTTGCACTCTTCCAGTCGTTCCTGTTCAGGATAACGGGATTTTCGTGGTCAGAGCCTATAATGATTCTTGGTGGATTAACCAGTTTTTCACCTGTAATTACTTCAGAATACCACCGATCGAATTCATTTTTAAGCATATTAACCATTTCAGGATTCTTTGTGCTGATATCACTCAATTCATAGGGATCATCTGAGATATGATACAACTCAAGCCTGACAGGATCTTCGAAATATTCAATATTCCCAACCACTTTGTAATTACCTTTCCTGACTGCAATATTGCGATATGGTTCGGTGAAGCCTCTCTGCCATTCGAAAAATAAAATCCGTTCCGGTAATGCATCTGCTTCCTGCATAATAAGTGGCACCAGGCTTCGTCCGTTCAGCTTAAGTTCATTGGGGACATCAATACCGCACAGATCGAGTATTGTTGGCAGAACATCAATATTGGCTGCCGGATCATCAATATCAAAGTCACTTGTTAAATTTCCTTTCCAATACCAGAAACTGGGAACCCTTATGCCTCCTTCATACACCGATCCCTTCCGTTCTCTGAAACCGGCTGTATACCGTCGTTGTTGTGGTCCATTATCTGTGAGGAATATGATAAGAGTCTGTTCAACTAGCTCTAGTTCAGCAAGTTTATTGAAAAGCAACCGTAGATTGTCATCGATATTTGTTACCATACCATATACCCTTCTTGCATCCTCAATATCTCTTGCATTCATCTCCGGAAATTTTCCTCTATCAGGATAATCTCCTGAAGTGATATCAACATCTTTATACATGTCTGAATATTCCCCTGGAAGCTGCAACGGGGTATGGGGTGCATTATAAGCCAGATAAAGGAAAAATGGCTTATTATTCTGATCCCTGGTAACTTTTTCTATAAAATCAATTGCTGCCCTGGTAAAAATATCGGAGCAATACCCTTGAGTTTCCACTTCTTTCCCATCCCTGAACAGGACAGGGTTAAAGTAACTGCTGTCGGTTCTGATAAAATTGTTAAAATGATCACCAGGTTGGCCTATACCTCCAGCATGGTGAACAAGGGAAGTCTGAAAACCCTGATCTGCTGGTCGAAATGGATAACTGTCGCCCAGGTGCCACTTACCAAAAATTCCTGTTGAATACCCGCCATCTTTCAGTATCTCTGCCAGCGTTACCTCATCAGTATGCATGATCGCCCCACCGTTATAGGTATCATAAACTCCCGTGCACAGAGCATACCGGCCTGTCATCAACCCGGCTCTTGTTGGCGCACATACCGGACATACATAAAACTGGTTGAAACGGATGCTGATTCTGGCAAGACTGTCAAGGAAAGGTGTTTTGACATGTGGGTTTCCATAAAATCCAAAATCCCCATATCCCTGGTCATCGGTTATGATCAGTATAATATTTGGTGAATTTGTGTTTTGAATTTTTGACTTTTCTTTACATCCATATAAAAGTACCAGACAAACAAATAGAAACAGGTAATTTTTAATCATAGGCAATCGAAAATATATTTTATAGTATTTTTTTGAAAAATCAGATATCCATATAAAGATGAATCTCAAGTTTCTCAATTAATATTTAATATCATTGATTGGCTTAAATTTTATTTAACCACTAAGGAATACAAAGGATTGCACTAAGGTACACAAAGGAGTATTAAAGTTAACCTCATTGTACCTTTGTGTTACCCTTTGTGCACCTTTGTGGTTTATAAGTCTTTAAATAAAACATCTTTATTAACCAGTTCTATACTTAAAAACCAGTGTTTCCCGTCCTTCTATATGTATTGTTTCCGGAATATTGGAAATCATTTTACCACGAAGAAAGTGTGTTTTAATATAATCCATGGGTTTTATCATGATATCCTTACTATTTTCTGTTCCGTTTACAATTACAAATAAATAATCATTTCCGTTTTCCATTACTTTCATGAGTATGCCGGGGTAATGGTCACCGAAAGAAAATTTGTCGAGGTATAATAATCCTTCATTGATCAGTAATTCCGCGAGAGATTTGTTATCATCAAGCCATGCTCCCAATCCGATCATTGCGGGGATCCATAATACTTCCCCTTCCCCAAATTGATTCCTCAGTGCAATGACCTTATCACCTGATTTGCCTTCAATCCTGCCTGTAGTCGGAAGGATTTCTGTTTCCCACATATGAACAGGTATAGAATGATTCAAGCCATTCAATTGATAAGGAAAAATCTCCCGGATCAGCTTTATCTCCTTAATGATCCCTCCAAACAGGTTCTGCAGAGGAAATCCGGTTTGAATCACATTATTCTCAGATTCATCAAAATACCCGGTCAATCCAGAAATAATAAGTTTATTCCCATTACTTACAAATGTTTCAAGTTCATGAACCAGTTGTGAGGGTATGCAGGTCATGTTGGGAAGGATAACCACCTGTTTTTTACTTCTCTTACCGGACCAGTTAAAATCATTTGCCTGTTTTATTTGGGGAGACATACCCAGTTCCGTCAGGGTTTCATAATATGCCAGAGCTGATAGAATATGGGCATTTGATGTTCGTCCCGGGATGTCTTTGAAATGGTCCTGTCTGTTCTCGACAAGCATTGTTTCCGGACTGAGTATAATAGTTACAGACGATGATACTGGCCGGGCACCCCCAAAGAAATCCTTATTTTCATTCATAACTGAGGCAATCCGTCCGGCTTCTATTAATCGTTCGGAAGGATTCCCCTGGTAGTCGAGCATTGACCATTCGCCTGCTTCATCCCCCATCCTTCTGGCATTCAAACACCAGAATATAATCTTATCCGCTCCCGATCCTATCCCTGTCCAGACCCATTGTGCGATATCTTCCGGATCAGGATATAAGGGATGCAAACTGCTGAAAATATTATTGCCACCCTGTAATTCAGAAATCCAGAACGGTTTGGGTTCGATAGCACCTTTGATAATCTGGCAGACAGCCGAAACACCCAATGCATACTGATCTCTTTCGAATATCCTGAAGTGCCATGAAGGATGAATGGATGCCCCGAGTGAATTAAGAAATCCCCGCCAGGCAGGAAGGTCATATTTCGGTAATATATCAAAAACTGCATGGGGATTAACATGGATAGGATGAACAGTATCATATTTCCCGATCTGTTCAGCAATCCATCTCATATACCAGGTAAGATGATCCCTCCAAAAAATATTCCAGTCATGATAGGGCTGTGGTGAATAAAATCCTGAAAGCCCATCCCAGGAAGGGTGATAATCAATATTATTAAATGAGCTAAAATTGCTAATCCATGCCTGATTGAGGGAATCTATGTTTAAATATTTATCTTTCAGCCAAATCCTGAATTGTTCCATTGCAAGTTCATCATGGGTAGCAGGCTGCCCCGGCTCATTCTGCAACCACCAGTTGTCAAGTGCAGGATGAGATTTGTAGTGTTCGACTGTTTTCTGAATATAGATTTCAGCTTTCGGTAACTGCTCTCTCCTGGTTAAAATGGTACCTCCCTGGTTGTGATACCAGAAGTTTTTATCCTGGTGAGCTGGCCCATGATTGGCAGTCAGTGTTGCCTGAATTTTTAAATCATATTGCAAGGCAGCTTCAAAGGCCATGTCGTACAGTGTAAAATCCCATCGTCCCTTTTTCATTTCTATATAATTCCACATAATAAAAAGCCGTGCACATGACATATGATGATCGGAAAGGATTTTAAACCATGTATTAATCTCTTCGACCGATTGCAAAGGCTCCAGCCACACCTGGGCCCCGATTGCAGGAATATTACCACCCGGTGAAATCATATTATTTGTCTAAAAAAAAGAAAACTGATAAGGAAGAATATTCTGTTTAATATTTATCATGTATTTTAGCTAAAGTAACCATAATTAAACAAATATTAAAGTGGCAATATCTGCATTGATATCCCATGTATAACCTATGAGTCGTTATATCCGTCAACTGATCAGCCAGGGAGAGGGCCTGACACTGGATTTCAAATATGAAATCAGTGATGCACGAAAAATTGCCCGAACTCTGATTGCTTTCTCCAACACTGAAGGAGGGAAACTATTGATTGGTGTTAAGGATAATGGAAACATAACCGGTATTCAGTCGGAAGAAGAATATCATATGATAGAAGCTGCTGCCCAGCTATATTGCAAACCTGAAGTTCATTTTCTGAGTCGTAAATGGGATATCAATGGAAAGACCATTCTTGAAATTGATATTCCGAAAGCAGAAAAAAGACCCTATTTTGCCCTTTCAAAAGAGGGGAAATGGCTGGCATATGTCCGGATTAAAGATCAGAATATTTTAGCAACCAGGGTATTGCTGAAAATCTGGGAAAGAGAAAAAAGGAAAAAAGGGATATACCTGAAATACGGTGATCGTGAGAAGATTCTGCTCGATTACCTGAGCATGAATCAACAGGTTTCTCTTTCAAAATTTTGTAGAATAGCCAAGATTCCAAGAAGAAAGGCAGAGGATATTCTGGTCAATCTTGTTTTATTTGAAGTAATAGAAATGGCTTTTGACGAAAATGCTGCCAGTTACCATCTGAAGAAATAGACTCATTTTACCCTTACCATATTCAGAATAGATTCAAAGATCGCCCGTCCATCAGTATTTCCCAGTTCATCGTCAGCAGCCCTTTCAGGATGAGGCATCATCCCGTAAACATTTTTATGTTCGTTACAAACGCCCGCAATATTATCCATCGAACCGTTTGGATTGGCTTCTTCCGTAACGATACCATTTACATTGCAATACCGGAAAAGGATTTGATAGTTCTGCCTCATATTTTTCAATGTCTCTTCATCAGCATAATATCTCCCCTCAGCATGAGCAATGGGTATTTTGTATGCCTTACTTTTATCCAGTAAAGATGTGATTACAGTACTATTGTTATCTGATTTGATAAAAACATTTTTGCAAACAAATTTCTGGTTACTGTTATGCAGTAGTGCTCCCGGTAATAAACCGGCTTCACATAAAATTTGAAATCCGTTACAAACACCAAAAACAAATCCACCATTATTGGCAAACCTGATTACATGATCCATGATTGGTGAATACCGGGCTATCGCACCTGAACGAAGATAATCACCATACGAAAACCCTCCTGGTAGTATTATCGCACCAATCCCCTGAAGATCGGTGTCTTTGTGCCATAACTCAACAACCTGTTGTTCCATAATATTTCTTAATACATAAATCATATCATGGTCACAGTTTGATCCCGGGAAAATTATAACTCCAAATTTCATGCACAAATATTTGTTCTCAAATATAGAAAAAATGTGGGATTGTACAGATTTTTATACCCTACAATAATCCTGATCTGATTGCTGATAATCATTATATTCATTAGCTTTACATTTATGCAATGATTACTTTCCATGCAGCAGGAAATTGAGGATTATGAATTAAATACTTTTGTTGAGAAAGTTAGAAACCTTTCGAGCTACGACTTTACCGATTATTCAGATAAATCGCTAAAAAGACGCCTGGCTAAAGTCCTTTTTGACAACAATCTTGATTTTCATTCATTTATTGAAAGGCTGGAGGACAATGAAAGTTTCCTGGAAAAAATTGTAAAAGATATTACGGTGAATACTACCGAATTGTTCCGGGATCCGCCAGTCTGGAACTCCCTGCGTTATGATATTATTCCTTTGTTCAAGGACAAAAAAGAGATTAACATCTGGCATACCGGGTGTTCGACCGGCCAGGAAGTATATTCCATGATGATCATGTTAAATGAGCTGGATCTGTTCCATAAAGCCAATATATATGCCACTGATATTAATCCCGATGTTCTTGAAACGGCTAAAACCGGGATTTATAAATATCGTTTCAACCTCACTTATCTTGATAACTTTGACGCTGTAATCCGACAAAACCAGGCCGGGGAATACGAGGATGTCGATTATTCCAAATATTTCTCCATCGATAAAACCAGGGATATTATTAAGATACATCCCTTCCTCATCGACAAGCCAGTCTATAAAAAAATGAACCTTGTGCAGGATGTAAATCCTTTCCCTGTATCATATGATTTTATTATTTGCCGAAATGTGGTTATATATTTTAATTACGATCTTCAGAATAAGGTCTTTAAATTATTTTACGATAGCCTGAACAGCCCTGGCTGTCTTGTATTAGGTGTCCACGAAACTATTCTGGGTCCTTTAGCATCACAATTTGAGAAGAAAAATCAGGCTTATTTTAAAAAATGACCTCTTTTACTTTGGGTATGTTCTTAATTATTAAGTATTATTGTATTGGAGGACTGGGTCAACCTTTTAACAACCAGCAATATTAAGGCAACATTAATTTGAAGCATAAAATGTCACTCAGGCAAATATCCATCAGGTCAAGATTTTTTACCCTTACAGTCTCTTCCATTATCCTCTGGTTGATAATTGGTCTTTCATTATTCAGTTTCCTGGGCACATTCCGTGAATATTATGCCCTTTCTGAACGATTAAATGAACTATCCATCAACTCAAAACAATTATCCGGTTCAATAACAGGATTGCTTTTATATGACCAGTACACCAATGCTTTTTATGAAACAGGCAGAAGTGGGCATATGGATGATTTCGACCGGATATATCTTGAAACCATTAACCTGGTCCAGGAGCTGAAAACAGAGCGGTTTGTTCAGAAAAACGAATTGTTACATCAAAAACTCGAACTTTTTCTTGATAACCTTTCTAAAACTGAAAATACCTTCCAGATCTTAGTATCCAAGTTAAGGGAAAGAGGATATAGTAATTGGGGGCTTCATGGGCATGTCATATCCCTTTTGGAGGATTTATTTCAAATACTGGAGAACGCAAACAGACCTGTCCTCCAGGCAGAATTAGAGCAATTAGAAATTTTTATTGAGGGATATTTTCATAATCCCACACACTCTCTCGCTAAAAAGCTAACTGATAAACTGCAAGAGATATACTCCCTGATTGATTCAGAATTAGTTGTATCACAGATTGTTGCTGGCACATCTGTAAAACAACGGGTTAACAACAATAATAATAATCTAAGCCAGTACATTCAGAATACTATTATCATTGATCGTGAAATCGGATTATCCCAGTTTGAAGGAATCAGGGGTCAGATAAGAACTTTCAGTAATATTGTTTCTGAAGATGCCAGTTCACTGAATGCGATGTTTAAACAGGATTTAATATCCGCCAGCAGGAATATTGGAATTGGACTCTTTATTGTGATTTTATTATCGGCTTCAATTTTAATCACCTACACTATTTTTCTTTCCATTTCCATTAAGGATCCTCTCAGAAGATTAAATTCTTTTATCAAGGCACTTGTTCTGGGCCGGTTACCGGGTGAAATTTCTGACGAGGGAAACGATGAGATATACGAAATAAATATGATGCTCGGTAATTTTACAGGCAACCTCAAGGAAAAAGCAAGGTTTGCTGGAGAAATAGGCAGGAAACAGGAAGATGTAACACTTCCATTACTTAGCGAGGAGGATATACTGGGAAATGCTTTAATTGAAATGGGCAAATATCTCCAGGCTGCAAGGAATGAGGACCAGAAACATCAGGCTGAAAGTGAAAAAAGAAGATGGATCAACGAAGGACTGGCAAAAATTGAAGAAATACTGAGAATTCACAGTAATGATCTCAACATACTTGCTGATAAGGTTATACAAAATCTGGTAAAATATCTTAATGCCAGTATTGGTGCCCTTTATCTTACAAATACGGATGATGAGAATATACTTGAGCTTGCTGCAGCTTTTGCATTTGACAGGAAAAAATACCTTACGGATACTGTTCGTCTTGGCGAAGGTCTTGTTGGAACATGTGCTATTGAAAAGCAAAAAATTTTCCTCACAGAGATCCCGGAAGAATATCTTCGGATAACTTCCGGCCTGGGTGATACCAAACCCCGTTGTCTGCTTCTGGTACCGCTGAAGCTGGAAGATCAGTTGTTAGGTGTTATTGAGATTGCATCCTTAAATATCCTTCAGGAACATGAGGTTCTTTTTATTGAAATTATCAGTGAGAGCATTGCATCAGCCATCTCTTCTGTCAGGATCACCATGAGAACCAGCCTGTTGCTGGAACAATCCCAGCAACAGGCACGGGATATGGCTGAACAGGAAGAGAAGATGAGGCAGCATGTAGAAGAATTACAGGTAACACAGGAAGAATCAGCAAGGCGCGAATCAGAGATCTCCGGTATCCTCAACGCTATTCATAATTCCTCACTGGTTGCAGAATATAATATGAATGAGGAACTTATCAATATCAATGATAAATTCCTTCTTCTTCTCGAAACACATAAGGATCATATCATTGGTAAAAAATACCATGAAATCCTTGGGATTAGCCGGCATACTGAAACCTATAAGGAATTCTGGCAATTGCTGAGGGAGGGAAAAACGCTTTTCAAAGTGGAGAAAATCAAACTTTTTACCGGAAATGAAATATGGCTTCAGCAGACATATGCTCCCATACCTGATAAAGATGGCGTCCCATTTAAAGTTCTGAATATCGCAATAGATATAACGGAGACAAAAATCCAGCAGGAATCACTTGAAAAACAGTCAGGCGAAATTAAAAGAGCAAATATTGAAATGCAGTCTTTCAGTGATGCTGTTGACCAGGCCCTGATTAAATGTGTATATTCCCCGGCCGGTCAGATTCTTGAAGTCAATGAGAATTTTGAAAAAGTAACAGGCTTTTCAAGAAGGGAAATGATCGGAAAGAATAACCGGACATTCCTTCAACGAACAGAAAGAGAACAGTTTGAAAAGATCTGGAATGATATCATGAAAGATAAACCATATAGTGGTGTGATCAGAAGAACAAAACCTACCGGAGAGGAAGTCTGGATCATGTCCACATTTACTCCGGTAAAGGATGAAAATGGTGCGATTTTTAAAGTTTACTATCTCGGACAGGATATCACCGAAAGAAAATTGAAATATCAACTTCTTGAAGAAGCAAATAAAGAAATCGACAGACTTAAAAGAATTGTAGACGAAAAATAATCACCAGTAATCTCCGGTTTTCACGAATGTTTGGAATCAGTATTGAGGAAACAAATACCCTGATCAAAGCTATATACAGTCATTATCAGATTGACCTGTCAGGGTATACACTCAACCACCTGCGCTTCAGGATAAGGAAAATCCTGGATAAACATTTCTTAAACAAAACAGGAATCCTGATTAATCGGCTTATTGATGATGAAGTCTTTTTTGATGATTTTCTTTATGATATTTCCGGTGGATCTACCGAGATGTTCAGGGACCCGGATGTGTGGTTGATCCTGAGAAACACAATTCTTCCTTCCATATCTGAAAAATCAGACCTGTTAACAATATGGTTGCCACGTTGTGTTTCCGGTGATGAATTATTTTCCATCGCCATCTTGCTTGAGGAGACAGGACTGATGGCAAGATCTTTCATCCATGCTTCCACTCTGAGCTACCGAAGCCTTGAAATAATCAGCTCCGGTATTTTTCTCAAGGATAAAATGGAAGCTAGTATAAATAACTATCACGGTTCGGGAGGCATGAATAATTTTAATTCATATTTTCACTTAAAAAATAATCTTATCGAACGTGAAACCTCATTGATCAAGAATGCCAGAATTAAAAAACAGTCACTTAATCTCATCGGAATACCTGGTCTGTGTGATATTATTCTTATACGTAATCAGCTGTTATCCTTTAAACAGGAACTCAAAAATAATATCCTGAACAGGGTGACAGGTGCGTTACAAAATGGTGGATACCTGATCCTTGGTGAAATGGAATCACTGAAAGATTGTGATATTTCAAATCAATTCAGTCATATTTTTACAAAAGAAAAGATATACTTGAAAACATCATGAATTTGTATGCCCTGATGATAGGTGGTTCAGCCGGAAGTTTTCATACCGTGACAGGCATCCTTAAGAGTTTGCCGGTTCATACTGATTTCCCGGTTTTTTTATGCTTGCACAGGTTGAAACAGTTAAGTATGGGTTTCCGGGAGGTTCTGCAGGCTAATTCCTCATTACCTGTGGTTGAACCTGAAGATAAAACACGGGTTTGTAATGGTATTGTCTACCTTGCTCCTGCAAATTACCATATGATGATCGAAAACGATTTCAGAATTTCTCTTTCAACTGATGAGCCAATATACCACTCCAGGCCATCCATTGACCTTTGTATTGCCTCAGCAGCTGACACCTATCATAAAAACATGGCCGGAATACTTTTATCCGGTGCCAACCGTGATGGCACGAAGGGCTTCGCTGAATTAAAACGACATAATGGCCTGTGCATAATCCAGGATCCCCATGATTGTGAAATAAGTACAATGTGTACATCAGCTTTAACTGCTGTAAAACCAGACAAATTATTAAATACCAATCAGATCATTGAATTTGTATCTTTGTTAAAAAAATAGGTCATTTATGTTCAGGAAAGATAAATATCGGACCTTGATGATTATTGCCTTTATCGTTCTTACATTATGTTCCTTCATTCTCTTTATAACATTATGGAATAATATCAATCTTAACCAGCAAGTGGTAATAGGCAATATTATATACCTTTATCTTTTCCTGATTTTCGCCTGTGGTGTTGTTATTTTCCTGATCTCTATCTTACAGATCAGTGAGATTCATATGGGCCATTCAATCCAGGATAAACCGGAAACTGCAATTGAATCAGAAGAAATTCCTAAATCCGGCATAGAATCTATGATTGCTCCATACGACATCGATATTGATGATCTTGCATCTTTCGTTGTGCCAAAAATAGATTTTAAGGAATCTTTAGACGGTTATACTGAGAAGATCCTGCAGAATCTGGCAAAAGAATTTGATATCGTGCAGGGAGTGTTTTACCTGAAGGATGAAAAAGATACTGAATTCTATGCCTCAAGTACATTTGCCTGGGCTTCAGAAAAGCCACCGGCTTCATTTAAAGCAGGAGAAGGTCTGACAGGACAGGTAGCAAAGAACAAAACGATCATGAACATTAATCATATTCCTGAGCATTATATGATTGTAGTCTCAGGACTGGGATCCGGTTCTCCGATAAATCTGCTAATTGTTCCTTTGTTGGTAAATAAGGATACTATTGGTATCATAGAACTTGCTTCTTTTAAGAATTTCGACGATCAGGCTGAATGGACATTGAAAAACCTTTCCAAAATCATTGCCAATGGGATCATAACAAAACGTAAAGCTCATCAGGAGAAAAAATGATAACACCAGATAAAAAGGCCAATGGTTTAATCAAATTACCAGATAAGCGCACAGCAATTATTATTGCTGCCATTACCGGACTGGCATTCCCCTTTTTAACCATTTTTATTATCCTGATTCATCACCAACTTAAAATAAGTCTTTCCGAAATCCTCAGGTTACATGTAACCCATCCTGAAATTTTTATTCTTTACCTTATTCCCGTAATGCTGGCTTATGTTATTTATTATTTTCTAAAAATAAGGGATTATGATATCTCTGTGTACAAGAATCTGATCGATAGTAAAGATAAAATCATTAACAAGAATGCCTATTTTGCAAAAGAAATCGGGGAAGGCAATTATGATATAAGAATAGAACCTGAAGGAGAGCATGATATTCTGGGCAAATCTCTTCTCGTAATGAGGGAGAATCTTCTGGCCAATCACAAGAAAGAATCAGAGCAGAATTGGATATCTGAAGGAAAAAACCTTATCTCCAATATCCTGAGAATCTATAATAAGCTGGAAGAACTTGGAGATTATGTTCTTGAGCATCTGGTAAAATATATTGATGCCATTCAAGGTGCTATTTACCTGTACCATGAAGAATCAAATAAGCTTGTAAGTTTATCAACGTTTGCTTACAGTCGAAAGAAATACAAGACAAACGAGTTTCCACTTGGTTTCGGATTGATCGGCCAGTGTGCATATGAACGGGACTATATTTACCGGACCGAAATCCCGGAAGACTACTTTACCATCTCATCCGGTTTACTGGGTGATAAAAAACCATCCAGCCTATTACTGGTACCCTTGATTTCAGACGATCATCTGCAGGGTGTTATGGAGATAACATCACTCCATGAAACGATCCCTGACCTGACTATTACGCTGGTAAAAGAATTAAGTGAGATCATTGCCAGAACAGTATTCAATCTCAGGATTAACCAGAAAACTGAACAACTGCTTGCAGAATCGCAGAAGATGACGCTTGAATTAAAGCAGAATGAGGAACAGTTGCGGGAAAACGCCGAGATCATGGAGGCCACTCAGAAAGAATTACAAAAAACGAACCAGCAACTGGAAGCTAAGATTCTTGAGGTGGAAAATGCCCAGAAAAGATTGCACTGGTTGCTTGAAAATGCCAGTGAGATTATCTCCATATATGATAAAGATCTAAAAATCATTTACATAAGCCCTTCTGTCCTGAACATTCTTGGTTACTCCCCGGAAGAAATGATGAAAGGAAAAGATTTTGAACGTCTTTCACTGGAAGGTCAATCCAACCTGAAATCACTTTTTCAACATATTATTGAAAATCCTGATGAATTTCCTACGATACAATATACTTTCGTCAGGAAGGATGGTCAGATTGTTTTTCTCGAAACAACAGCAAGAAACCGCATTGATGATCCAGCTTTAAATGGAATTATTTTGAATTCACGTGACATCACCGAGAAGCGCCGAGCAGAAAAAGAAGAGCGTATGAGAACCAGGATGCAATCATTATCTGAAAACAGCCTCGACATGATTATCCGGCTCAGCCTGGAAGGAAGGTTCTATTATGCCAATCCTGTAATTGAAGATTATACCAGTAATCAACCCAAAAACATAATCAACAAAAATATTTCGGAAATTGAGCTTCCGGATATTCTGGGAGATTATTTCAACAAGACTCTTCACTCAATAAAATCAAACCCGGTTAAAAGTAATCAGTTGCTGACCATCCCCCTTACTATTGGAGAAAAGCACTCAGAAAGGATTATGAGTATTGATGCGATACCTGAATTCAGCGACCATGAACTTGAAACTATTCTATTTGTGGGGCATGATATCACAGAGGCAAAACGCATTGAACAGGAACTCCAGATAAAGAACAGGAAGATAGAGGATAGTATCAACTATGCCCAGCGTATCCAGAGCAGTATATTACCAGGGATAAAACAAATACAGAAACATTTTTCACGTTCATTTATTTATTATAAACCAAGGGATGTAATCAGTGGCGATTTCCCGTGGTTTTTCCCAAAATCAGATGTTATTTACCTGGCAGCGGTTGACTGTACCGGCCATGGTGTGCCGGGTGCATTATTATCATTCATTGGATATTTCCTGTTGAATAACCTGGTCGACCGTGACCGTGATTATACAGCAGGTGAGATCTGTGACCTGTTGCATCAGGGTGTTCGATACACCCTGAAGCAGGATTCGGAAGATGCGGATGCCAGGGATGGAATGGATGTTGCATTCCTAAAAATTATTCCGGCCAGACAGGAACTTCAGTTTTCAGGTGCACACCGCCCACTTTACCTGTTAAGAAATAAAGAACTTATTGAATATAAAGGGGATCGTAAGGCCATTGGAGGAATACCAAGTAAAAAAAGAGCTGAAGAGAATTTTACAAATCATGTTGTTCAATACCAGCCGGGAGATAAGATTTTTTTCTATACCGATGGTTTGCCTGATCAACTGGGTGGTCCGGAAAATAAAAAATATGCTCCAGGAAGAATACGTGATATTATTTCCAAAAACCATCATTTTACAATGAATCAGTATTATCATCACTTCAGACAGGATTTCGAAGAATGGATGGGCAATGCAAAACAGATTGATGATGTGCTGATAATAGGGATTGAGTTCTAATTTAAAGCCAGTTAATCTCTTGAAAGCTTGATTGGTTTGTTGCAAATCAGGAAACATTTATTACCCTCTCTGTATAGGGCTGTAAAACAACTCCATGTCAATGTATTGGTGAAAACAATTAATTATTTCTCGTACCTGTATGCCAAATCGGCCAGCCTTCGGAGCAGGCAGGGATTCCGCCCCAGGCGGAGCCGTGTCAGACCCAGGTTGATCTGAGAGAATTTTTTAAAAGCCTTGTAATAGAAATAATTCCAAATTTCTAAGTTATGATAACGCCCCAAATTCACATAGCGGGATGAGGGAATGAAAAAATCCAAAGCCAATTAGTCTAAGACACCACCGGTATTTTAACCTCATTCTATTAATTTTACTAATTTAGTCTCAACACAAACATAATAATGCCAGCAAAACCCAAACAGGAAATAACCGGTTTTCTTGAATATGTCTTCGATCTCTACCAGTCGATGAAGACAAATGAAATAAAGCTGGTTTATGAGGGTAAGATTACCCATCAGATAACCAAAGCTTTCATCTCCCTGGCCGAAGCTCAAATGGAAGAAAATGAGGAAGCAGCCAGTGTTCAGCGTGTTGTTTTTCATGTTTTGGTTGAATGCCTTCAAAATATCAGCAGACATGCCGATGTTTACGAATCAGGCAATTATCTTTATTCTGGAAAAGGAATTTTCCTGGTGAGCAACACTGCTGAAGCTTTTCAGATCACAACCGGGAATGCTGTTTTAAAGGAGAAAATATTGGTATTAACAGAAATGTTAGACAATATTAATGAAATGGATGATTCCCATCTGAAAGATCTTTATATGAAACAAATGAGGGATGGAACCCTGTCAGAGAAAGGGGGAGCAGGCCTTGGACTGATAGATATACGGCGAAAAACCGGGAACAAACTTGAATATCATTTTCTGCCCTTAACGGATAAATTATCTTTTTTTCTTTTAACAGCCATCATACCCAGAATTAAATAAAATTCCCCTCATGGAACCATTGAAAATTGATAAAACAGATGACACTCCGCAGGTAATACTTGATGTGGATAATGAATTTTTTGAAATTGCAGGAAGATCACTTCCGGAAGATGTTAATACATTTTATGAACCGGTCCTCAGGTGGATTGAGGAATATGCACATAATCCGGCTCAAAAAACAGTTTTTAACTTCAAACTGACCTATTTTAATACAGCCTCATCCAAAGTAATACTCGATATTCTTACAATGTTTGAGGAAATGATTGAAGAAGGCCATGATGTGCTGGTAAAATGGTTCTATCTGGAAGATGATGAAGACATGCAGGAAGCCGGAATGGAATACTCGGAAATGATCAGGATTCCTTTTGAAATAATAAGCTATTGAGATATTCTAATAGTATTTAATCCTACAATATTAAGTGCATTAAATATTGAATAACCATGAGTGAGGAGATCCTGAAAGCCCTGATGCAACTTTTCGCACTTATCACCAAGCAGGATGGTGGAGTGGAGGAAGAAGAGCAAAGGTATGTCAGGAGTTTCCTTAAAAGGCAGATAGCAGATACTAAATATGATGAATATTATTCACTTTTTAAAGAATATGCCGGTTTAAATGACCTTGATCAAGATAATTCGGGATCAAGAGAAATCAAGCTCACTTCTGTTCTCGATTCTGTAAAGATTCTTGGTATCTGTAAAAAAATTACCAGTACACTTAACCAGACACAGAAAGTAATTGTACTGGTCAGGTTGTATGAGCTGGTAAACGCGAATAGAAAATTCACCGATCAGAGAATGGCCATCATCACAACGGTGGCTGAAGTGTTCAAGATTGATAAAAATGAAAAAGCCGACATAGAATATTTTGTAACAGGAAATTCTCCTGAAAAGATTAATGGGAAGAATTTTCTGGTTATTAATGATGACGGGGATATCCCACCTGATTTCCTTCACATCCCAACAGAAAAGATCGATGGTGAGATAATTATCCTGATGATCCCCAGTGTCGGATTATATTTTATTAAATATACAGGTAACGAAGACATTTATCTGAATGGCCTGATCATCAGTAACAGGAGGATTTACCTGTTCGCCAGTGGTAGTACAGTCAAACTACCAAAAGGCATGCCTGTCTATTACAGCGATGTTGCCTCACATTATCTCCAAGATAAAACCACCATACGGATCTCTTACCAGGTTCAGGATATCACTTATCTCTTCCCTGATGGTGTACCCGGTATCAGGAACATCAACTTCTCAGAAGGACAGGGCAAACTTATTGGTATTATGGGATCCAGCGGATCGGGCAAAACAACCCTGCTGAATATATTATCAGGCCTTACACCACCCACCACCGGCAGTATTATTATAAATGGTGTTGATCTTTACCAGGATAAGGCAAAACTTCAGGGAGTAATCGGACTGATCCCGCAGGATGATCTTCTGATTGAGGAGCTCACAGTTTTTCAGAACTTATACTTTAATGCAAAACTTTGTTTCCGGGATAAGACAAATGAAGAGATCCGGGAATTAACCGATAAAACACTGGCAAGTCTGGGCCTCGGAGAGATCAGGGACCTGAAGGTTGGATCACCTTTTAACAAATTCATTTCCGGAGGCCAGAGAAAACGTTTGAATATTGCGCTGGAACTGATACGGGAACCTTCCATATTATTTGTTGATGAGCCAACATCCGGATTATCTTCAAGAGATTCAGAGAACGTGATGGATCTCCTGCGTGAACTGGCTCTGAAAGGAAAACTTGTGTTCGTAGTCATCCACCAACCCTCTTCCGAGATCTTTAAGATGTTTGACAATATTGTTTTCCTGGATATCGGAGGATACCTTATCTATTATGGTAATCCGGTTGAAGCAATTATGTATTTCAAAAGGATCGATGCCCAGATAAACAGTGATATCGGTGAATGCCCTGTCTGTGGTAATGTTAATCCTGAGATGATCTTTAATATCATTGAATCCCGTGTGGTGGATGAGTTTGGTAATGATACCGAGGAACGGAAAATGATACCCGAAACCTGGGCGAGAACTTTTTCTGAGCAGGAGAAGATTACCACCACGGAAATTGTTACTGAATCACCACCCAGGAACCTGCGGATTCCTGGCTGGTTATCACAATTCGGAATTTTCTCAATCCGGGATTTCCTTTCCAAAATAAGCAACCGGCAGTATGTCCTGCTAACCATGCTTGAAGCGCCGGTCCTTGGATTCATCCTGTCCTATATCATCCGCTATATTGCCGATCCTAATTCCGATATATATATCTTCAGAGAAAATGAAAATATTCCTGTTTACATTTTTATGAGCCTGATCGTTGCTCTCTTTCTCGGACTTACTGTCAGCGCAGAAGAGATTTTCAGAGACAGAAAAATGTTGAAACGCGAATCATTTCTCAGTCTGAGTAAATCATCCTATTTATTATCCAAGATTCTTATCCTTTTTCTAATCTCAGCAATACAGGCAATTACATATATCCTTATCGGGAATACCGTTCTTGGCATTAATGGAATGACATTTTATTACTGGTTTGCCCTCTTTACTACGGCAGCATGTGCCAACCTGATCGGTTTAAATGTTTCAGCTTCTTTTAATTCAGCAATCACCATTTATATCATCATCCCCCTTATCATGATCCCCATGATGGTGCTGAGTGGCGCCATGTTCAGTTTTGATAAGCTCAACAGGGTTGTCGGTAGCGTTGATAAGGTTCCCTGGATCGCTGAAATTATGCCAACAAAGTGGTCATATGAAGCACTGATGGTACGCCAGTTCAAGGATAATCAGTTTCAAAAACAATTCTATCCTATTAAAAAGGCTGAAAGTGTTGCGGATTTTAAACAGGTATATCTGCTTCCTGAATTAAACAACCGCCTCGAAAAAAACAGAGATGAATTTGACTTGAAAGGTTCTGTTAGTGAAACAATAAATGATCTGGTACTCCTGAAAAATGAGATCAGCAAGGAAAATATTCTCGTTCCTGATATAATTTTTCAAAATGTTGAAGATATTTCACCGGAAAAGATAAACGGGAAATTACTAGACCAGATTAAGCTTCATCTTGAAAAACTGGATGAACACTATTCCAGGGAATTTGTGACGGCTACGAACCAGAGAGAAAATATGGTTATGTACTTTATGGAACAAAGACCGGGATTATACAACCGCATGAAGGATATGTATCATAATGAGACCGTTGAGGAACATGTGAGAAAAGTCTTTGAAAAGAATAAGATGGTTGAATACAGGAACGGACTTATTCAGCAGATCGATCCTGTTTATAAGGATCCTTTCCCCCGGAACTGGTTTGGCTTCAGATCCCATTTCTTTGCACCAAGAAAATATTTTTTAGGAAGGTACTTTGATACATACTGGTTCAATATGGGATTTATCTGGTTTCTGACCATCCTTTTCTACATCACCTTGTATTTAGACCTTTTAAAAAAACTTGTACAGGGATTCCGGAAAAACTAAGATTCAGGACTTACCCCCCATTGGTTCTCCCCTCTCTCTCGAGAGAGGGCAGGGGGGTGAGTACATATTTAATTTTCACCCGGATTGCAATCTCTTCATTAAAAAGAATTATTTTTAATTTTGTTTTTCTTACATATAACTACCAAATACCATGTTCAGACAATTAATCTTTCTGTATCTTTCTGTTCTGGTGCTCTTTTCCTGCCAATCCAGGCAGGGAAGACAGCCGGGTGCTGAATTTGAAGTTCCTGATTCAGTGCTGATGACAGAAACCCTTACCATCTCCAGTGAAGCCCTTGAGGAAATTGTGCAGAACGTATCATCCCCGATTGAAATGGCTGCGCTGATAAAAGAGCTTGGCATACCTTTTTCAACCAAATATCTGTCCACCACCGATTACGTTGACAAATACAATACAAGCTTTAAGATGGCATACAGCCTGGGAGTGTTCGGTGCTGATCTCGGATACCTGAATATTTATGACAAAAGCACACAGATTGTTGACTATCTTACCGCCATCAATAAACTTGCCGATGGCCTTAAGGTCGGCCAGTTTTTTGATTTCAACACCCTTAAAAGGCTGGCAACAAGCCGGGAAAATATCGACTCTCTGATGTTTATCTCTGTCAACAGCTTTAATAACATGGATTCCTATCTCAGGGAAAATAACCGTGGCCATCTCAGCGCCCTGATGATTGCCGGGACATGGATTGAGGGAATGTACTTAGTCACCCAGGTTGCTGAAGAAAAAAGGAGTAATGAGCTTAATGAAAGGATAGGGGAACAAAAGATAAACCTGAATAATATTATGCTTATCCTGAACAACTATAAAGACCATGAAGCCATCGCTGATATGATCAAAACCCTGTCTGAATTAAAAAATGAATTTGATAATATAGAGATTACTTATAAAATGGGTGAACCGGAAACAGTAGAACAGGATGGTATGATCATGATTGTTCAAAAAGAGGAAAGTGTCGTAAATATAACCGATAACCAGCTTAAAAATATAATCCGTAAAACAGAACAAATCAGAAACCAGTTAATTTCTATATGACATGAGACGATATATACTGATATTCTTTGCATTATTCCTGTCTGCACAATTATTTCCACAATTCAGCTCAGATTTTATTGAACAATGCTCTGCAAACTCAGGAAAAGATGCAACCTATTTAAAAGATTTCCAGGTTATTCTGGAAGCTGCACAACCCAGCCAGCTCCCTCCTGTTGCCAGATACCCTCTTGTGCTAAGCAAGAACAATATTTATCGCTTTTCAATCTGTACGGCAGAAGGATCAAACGGAAAAGCTATTCTTCAGCTATACGATAGTAATAAATTAATATTCAGTTCCTACAATAAAGATACAGGTGAGGAGTATAATCCTTTTAACTTCATGTGCCAGAAAACCGGTATTTACCATGTATTTATCTCTTTCCAGGAAGGTAAGGAAGGACAGGCAGTGGGCATATTGTCATATGTGACGAAATGAATACTTACCCCCTTCCCTCTCTAGAGAGAGATAGGGGTGAGTTCATAATCAGCTCATCACTACCACAAGGATAATCAATCCGATAAATATCCCGAACAGGATCTCTCCAAATAATCTCGACCTTATTGAGAAAAAATAGAAAGTAAGAATATAAGAAACCGGCAGGGCAAAAAAGTACATTAACTCAATAGAGTGGTTGAACAAACCAAAAAATAATCCCAGAACAAAGACAAAAATCCAGAAAATAAACCTGTAATATATTCTTGCATAAATTTTTAATCCCTGGTAAACCCTTATCATTAAACCACTGGCCAGCAGGATTAACAGAAACAGAAATGCATAATTGATAACAACAGGCATGTTGAGATAATCAAATCCCCTGGTAATATTAAAATTCATTACGATTTTTCCGAAATAATCGGGTATATTTTTATTGGTGACGTATAAAACAGTTACTAGAAACAGATAGGGCAAAATGAAACCGACAATAGTAAAAACCCATTCTCGCCACCCGGGTGTTTTTAATATTGTCAGAGCAATCCAGATAATTACCAGGAAAGCAGCAGCCTTTGAATAAAAAAAGCTCCCAATTGAAATGAGTAATGCTGCTTCAAAATATTTATATGATAATTTTTCTTCTTTATAGGAAGCCAGCAATAACTCTATCGATGGAATGAACAACGTCACCGCCAGGAGTGCCGGATTCAGGTCATGCAGGGGGAGATAAGTGCTGCAGATGAATCCATAGAAAAGGGTCATAAGATAGGTTCGTCCTTTGAGGAGAATGAACCTGGTATTGATCCTGCTGAGCCATAACGCATTAATTATCAATATTATAAATGCTGCAATCTTCCGGATGATTATTTGGTTCTGTGAAGCATTATTTATGAAATGCCAGAAGGGCATTTCATACAGATCAAAGGTTATATTGATATTATCGGGATTTATGAAAGATCTGAGCCAGATCAGGCCGGTGAGAAGCGGAATGATTACAATCAGTGCAGGTTGATTACCCTTGAACAGTTTCAGCATGGGCAATGGTCAGATTTGGGATTCATCATAAAGATCAAAGCCAATATCTCTGCGGCAATATTTACCTTCAAAATTGATCAGGTCAGCATTCCTGTAAGTCCTGGCAAGTGCTTCCATCATATCCGAGCCATAGGATGTCACAGCCAGAACCCTTCCTCCGCTTGTTACGATCTTTCCTTCAGAAATAGCAGTACCTGCATGAAATATGATACTGTTTTTCACGTCATTGAGGTTATGGATTTCCTTTCCTTTTTCATATTTACCCGGGTATCCACCTGAAACAAGCATCACAGTAATAACTGTACGACTATCAATTTCAATTTTTTTCCTCTTCAGTTTTCTTTCAGCCACTGCAATGAACATCTCGAGCAGGTCGGACGATACCCTGGGGAGGACGACCTCAGCCTCAGGATCTCCCATTCTCACATTGTACTCCACCACATAAGGATTACCTATCACATTCATCAACCCAAAATAGAGAAAGCCCCTGTAATTAATCCGTTCTTTTTTCAAGCCCTGTACGGTAGGTTTAATGATCCGTTCCTCTACTTTTTTCAGGAAAACCCTGTCTGCAAAAGGAACGGGTGAAACAGCACCCATGCCTCCAGTATTCAATCCCGTATCCCCCTGTCCAATTCTTTTATAGTCTTTCGCCTCCGGGAAAATAATATATGAATCCCCATCTGTCAGTATAAAAACCGATAGTTCAATACCGGCAAGGTATTCTTCAATGATCACATTTTTACTGGCCTCCCCGAACATCCCTTCAAGCATGGACTTCAACAATTTTTCAGCTTCAGCGATGGAATCACATATCAGGACACCCTTCCCTGCAGCCAGGCCATCTGCCTTTAAAACATAGGGAGGTTCCATAGTCTTCAGGTAATCGATCCCCCTGTCATAATCATTCAAGGTAATGTTCTGGAATTTAGCGGTTGGTATATTATGGCGTGTCATAAATTCTTTTGCAAATTTCTTACTCCCTTCGAGCATGGCCCCAGCCCGGGTGGGGCCAATAACCTGGACTTTTTTCAGACTGTGGTCTTCTCTGAAAAAATCAACAATCCCTCCAACAAGTGGTGCCTCAGGTCCCACTACAACCATATTGATCTGCTCTTTCAGGACAAATGATCGGATTGCATCGAAGTCTTCCACCCCGATATCCACATTTATCCCCGGTTCACGTGTTCCGGCATTACCGGGAGCAATAAATAGTTTTTTTAATAGCGGGCTCTGTGCCACTTTCCAGGCCAGGGTATGTTCCCGTCCTCCGGAGCCGAGGATGAGTACGTTCATAGGGTAATAAATTTTACTATGTAAACTTAATGAATTATTGAGGATCTCAGGAATGTTTACCGGGAAAAATCTTTGATTTGAGATTAGTTGATTAACGATTTATGATCTGAAAAACTTCTAAAATTGCAAATCGTTAATTCATTAATCCTAAATCATAAACATTTTATGACTCTTTAAATCCAGGTTACTGGAAGCTTGATCATGGTCACAGGGAGCCACAGAGATGATAAGAGAACTTACGAGTTGTTACTCTGTGTAACTCACTTATTCTCCGTGATCCTCTGTACCCGCCAAAAAAAAAAGTCCGGCTATCAACCGGACCAGCATCAAAGAATATATGGCGCCCGGCATCACCGGGCAATGTCAGCCGATCTTCCTGAATTCATATTGTTCGTTCAGGCTCTCAAGCACCCTGGGAAGTACATAAGAAAGGTTGGGTTCCGCTTTTACAGAATCATGGAACACAACAATAGATCCGCCTCTGACGTTTTCCAGTACATTTGTGAGTACTTTTTCAGGTGATACCGTTATGCTGTAATCCTGACTGAGGACATCCCACATAACGATCTGGTAGTTATCTGAAAGATATTTTATCTGGGATGCTTTAAACCTTCCATATGGAGGCCTGAAAAGATTCGATGAGATGAAGGAGCCTGCAAGTGCAATATCATTAAAATATTCGGTGTTGTCCATCTGCCATCCTTTCAAATGGCTGTATGTATGGTTTCCGACCGAGTGTCCCTCATCAAGGATACGCTTATATATATCAGGGTGCTTCTCAACATTCTTACCAAGGCAAAAGAATGTACCTTTTGCTTCATAATCCCTGAGTGTATCCAACACCCACGTTGTTACCCCAGGTGTTGGCCCGTCATCAAACGTCAGATAGACATGGTTATACTCCTCCTTCTCCTGTTCTTTAAACCTCCAGATAAGCTCAGGAAAAAGCTTCATCAACAATATCGGTGTCTTTACAAAAAACATATGCTATATACTAACCGCCAAGAGAGTATAAATTTACAAATTCTTCGAAAATATCCAACTGTCTGTTCTTTAATTCTTCCTGACCATATTGTTCCGGCAACCTGACAAGTTCCTGCAATATGTGCATCCTGATCTGTTTTTCATAATCAAGATCCACCATCAATCGCCGGTCAGTTAACAAAAAGAACCTGGCTTCTTCCGTCATCACATCAGATAGTTGTACAACGAAATCACCGGCCGTTTCAGTATCGCCAATCCTGTAATAATTTTCAATGACCGGAAGCATGAAATAGTCAAATGGTACGCGGCTATGAGGCAGGATCTCCATACACCTGTCAAGGACAACTTTGGCTGAATCTTTTTTGCCTTCATTTATCAGTACCTGTGCAAGCCTTCCAAAGTTGTTCCGCATATTTGCCAGCATCCTGAGATTATTTTCATCCAGGTAAACAGTACTATCGGTTACCCCTCCCCACCGGAATTTATTGATGAAATTATTATACATCAGGTCGGTATCCAGACGGCCCAGCTGTCCCTGCACCGATGGCTGATAAACCGGAACAATTCTGTATGCCAGTCCTTCCAGCTGAAAATAGTTGTGTAGATTCAGATACAGATCCCTTGCTACGGTAACGGCATAATAAATAGGCCTCTCCCAGTTATTATTATCAAGAAGGTCATAGACCATCAGCCCGTTTTTGTATATTTCTTCAGTATTCAGTTCCCATACCATATTGTCAATCCTGTCAGCCTTTGATCTGCTGAGTGTATTTGTTTCAAAAATCCTTGCCGTATCTATCTCGATCACGAATTTTTTTGCAGGTATATAATCTATTCTATCCCTGATATTTCCCAGTGTTTTTGTCCTGCTGTCTTCACTGCGTACAAAATCCATGGCATCTTTCAGCCTGACCGGACCGCTGATACGGTCGACAAGGTAAACCATATCCCGTTTCCCCATAATGTATTGATCATGACCCATGCCAAACGGCAGCGCATCGGAATCATATGCTTTTCTCGCCATCTGGTCTATATACCAGTCAGCGCCAAGGTAACTCAGGTTACACACCCGGATATCAGTTCTGACACCTTCCACCTCCTGGATATACCAGAGAGGAAAAGTATCATTGTCGCCATTGGTGAAAAGTATTGCATTCGGTTCACATGAATTCAGATAGTTCCATGCAAAATCTCTGGCAGTATAACGACCCGACCGGTCGTGATCATCCCGGTTTTCTTTAGCCATTATTCCCGGAACAACCACCAGGGTAAGAGTAAAGGTGAGGAGTCCGGGGATGATTCCCGGTATCTTTTTTTGTATGGTATCTGCTATAGCTAAAACTCCCAGTCCGATCCAGATTGTAAATGCATAGAACGAAGCGGCATATGCGTAATCCCTTTCCCTGGGCTGGAAGGGGTATTGATTCAGGTAGACAACGATAGCAAGGCCCGTCATCAGAAAAAGGAGGGTAATCACCCAGAAATCTTTTCTATTCCTTAGGAAATGAAAAACTAATCCGATAATCCCAAGCAGGAGAGGTAGCATATAATATTCATTTCTTGCTTTATTGTCGTTCATAAAAGCCGGGAGATGATCCTGTGGTCCCAGCCGGGATTCATCGATGAACCTGATCCCGCTGAGCCAGTTTCCCTTGAAAAATTCCCCATGCCCCTGCAGATCGTTTTGTCGTCCGGCAAAATTCCACATAAAATATCGCAAATACATATGGCCAACCTGGTATCTGAAGAAGAACCTGAGATTTTCCCCGAATGTTGGTTTTCTTCTCATTTCTGAATCACCATTCCTGTTGATGACATTGACGGGAATACCCTTTATCTTTCCCCATTTCTGATAAGCTTCCACATGTTCAGTATCCGTGCTCCACATCCGAGGGAAAATTGTAATAAACCGATTATCATACTCAACTTTTGGTCTCTGGTAGGTTACGACATATTTACCATCCTTCATGGTGTAAACTTTTTTCCCGGGATTTACTTCTACTATCGGTGCATTATAGTACTGACCATGATATAACGGGCTTGAACCATACTGCTCACGGTTTAAGTACGATAACAGTGAAAATACATTTTCCGGATTATTCTGGTCCATGGGTGGATCGGCTGCAGAACGGATCAGTACGGTGCCATAGGAAAAATAACCGATGACAATCATCGCCAGGGCCAATGTAATTGTATTCAGAACAATTCTCTGCTGCCTGTGAGTCCAGATAACCAGGTATACAAATCCAACGAATAAGGCAATAATAAATACAATAACTCCACTCTGATAAGGTAACCCGAAACCATTTACAAAAACCAGTTCAAAACCGGAAGCCAGTTTCACGATTCCCGGTATGATAATGTATAGCATAATGGCTAACAATAATACCGAGATCGCCAGTGAATATATAATACCTTTCCTAGTAACCTCATATTTCCTGAAATAATATACAAATACTATGGCGGGGATTGCCAGCAGGTTGAGCAGGTGTACTCCTATCGAAAGGCCCATCAGGAAAGCAATTAAAATGATCCATTTGTTTGCATGTTTTTCGTCCGCAATGTTTTCCCATTTCAGGATAGCCCAGAAAACAATTGCGGTGAACAGGCTTGAAGTGGCATATACTTCTCCTTCAACGGCTGAGAACCAGAACGTATCTGAAAATGTATATGCAAGAGCTCCTACAATTCCACAGGAGAAAATATTGATCATTCCTTTTAATGTCATTTCATTCCCCTGAAGAACAATTTTCCTAGCAAGGTGTGTGATGGTCCAGAAAAGGAACAGGATGGTGAAAGCACTTGCCAGGGCTGAAAGAATATTGATCATTTTGGCTACCTTACCCACATCACTACCTGCAAAAAGTGAAAAGAAACGCCCCAGCAGAAGGAAAAAAGGTGCCCCGGGAGGATGCCCTACCTCCAGTTTAAATGATGCGGCGATAAATTCACCACAATCCCAGAAGCTTGCCGTGGGCTCAATTGTCGACAGGTAAACAAATGCAGCTACCAGGAAAACAATCCATCCGAGAATATTGTTATAGAGCCTGTATCTGTTCATGATGCCTGGAGTGTCTTCTAAAAATCTTACAAAGAAACAGATTTTTAATGAATAGGGAGGATTTTTTAAGAAAATTTAAATAATGATATCTGCCAATGTTTTAAAATATTAATCTTATAGTGTCCAAAACAATCGCATACTTACTCCCACTAAAATCCTTCATAATAATAGTTACGAAGACAGGAGAATATATTTTCATACTCACCCTCCTGTCCCCCCTCTCTCCCGAGAGAGGGGGGAACCAAAGGGGGGTGGGTCCATGACAAACCTCCACTGCTTATTCTTCCAAACCTCTCCTGCATAATCAACACCAATACGCGTCTTTGTTATGAACCCATATTTTTCATGATGACCTTCCAGCCAGATCTTACCTGAACTGATAAGGCTTATTCCATAAAATGATCCGTCAATTTCTAACTCCCTGGTTATTCTTCCCGGTCCGGGGATATTTTCAAGACTTCTGATAAGTATGGCCTGAGGAATATTTTCCATGCCTGTTACAAAATTCAGCATCCAGTACATCCCATAAATCAGGTAGACATAGATCACACCTCCTTTATGATACATAATCTCAGTCCGTGATGTCCTCCCTTTACTGGCGTGACATGCCTGGTCTTCTTCCCCGCGGTAAGCTTCCACCTCCGTAATTCTGTTCCTGAATAATCTCCCATTGCTGTGCTTCCTGACCAAATATTTTCCGATCAGATCGGGAGCGACCTCAAGAACATCACGCTGATAGAAGGAATGGTCAAGTTTATGTAATGCCTTCATTACTGAGTTTTACAATAATCATTTATCCTATGTAAGAAGCACTGGTCGCAGTGATTCAGGATGATAGTTTTCCAGGGGACCAGGTTAACCTGGAATCCAGTTTTATGAGGATATAGTGTTTTTATGCACATTCGAGAACTTATACCCCGATAAACAACTGGGTTTGACCTTCTATACTTTATAGTTGTTATGGAAGTATGTCACAGCTTTTGCATTATTATACCATAAAACTTATAAACTTTCATACCTTTATACTTTCACACTTTTGCACTTTCACACCTCCTCTGCCTCATCCCTATTATTCTTTAACTACTATACTTACAATTAAATTCATTGAGACTATTGCTCCCCTTTAACAAGTGAGACTATTACCACATCACCGATAAATTCTTTTGGGCCGATTTACTTTTACTTTCTATCTCCTTGTTTTTCACTCCAAGAAGAAAAAGAGCAAAAAAGAATGAAAAGAAAGAAATACCGATGTGTGTTTCAAGTGTATCTTCATTCATCATGGATAAAAATCCAACCAGGAAAAAAACAACAAAAAAATAATCTGACCATTTTTTTTCGAGGAAGGCAGGGTATACCAACGAAAATATGATCCATAAAAAGCCGAAAATACCGAACGTCAGAAAAAAAGTAATATATTGATTATGAGCTCTCAACCTCCATTTCTGATCGAGCAGACTATCAGAATCTGTATAATAATCCTGGAAAGCCACGGATACATCGCCTGTTCCAACCCCAAGCCAGAAATGTTCTTTAATGATGTTAATACCGGCCTGAAGATAAAGTATCCTTTGCGTAACTGAATGCCCTGAAGGATTTCCTCCCTTTCTGAACCGGTCAATCTGCCAGATCACTTCATAAAGCTTTGCATACAGAGATGTTTTTCTTCCATAAATATAATTAGCTTTACCTTCTTCGATAAAATGTATGTCTTCAGTTGTCAGTTTCGATATCCCTACTGAATCCTTACGGAGTCCTTTTGAAGTCAAATACCTGATAATTGTAAACCGGATTTCATGACCCATTTCATCTTTACCAATATAATCCATTTTACTTATTTTATTCCATTCCTTGTTCAATTCCTCTTCAGAGATATATATCCAAACATAATAACCATTTTCTATATCCGAATTATTCAAATCATGCGTATATGGATTCCCATTGGCAGTATATAAATCCAGATCTTCCCTGTCAGGTTCTGTAATTGTATAAAAGCGGGTGATGGATTTTGTTATATATGCACATCCGATTAAAACCATTGTGATCATCATAACAGCCAGGAACCACTTCAATACTAAATGGCTAATTTTTGGTAAACGAATCCAGAACAAAATAAATCCTGTTATCAGGAATACCATCATGCCGGTTAGTGATTGAAGCAAAAACAAAAAAAATACTAACCATATCATAACTATCAAATAGCCGCTGAACTCCCACCGGTATAACCTGAATTCCTTTGATATCAGTAAATACAACAGGCAGAAAATGGCAATATCAATCAGGAGGGAAAGGCGGATATGACTGATAAACAGTGATATTTCATGAACGTTATGAAAATCGTATGGGATAACCTCAAACAGTATGAATGCACTGACAAGTGTACTTATCGTTATAAAAAATGAAAAAATTACAATGATCCATTTGAGCTGATATCTTTCTATCTGCGGTGTTGTCCCGATTATCAGAGGAAGGATGAGATATGGCAATTTTATCCTGAGGTCATGAAAGGCATAACCAAAATCAGAAGTTATGATTAAACCAAGAATATGTATGATATACACAGATGCAATGAGCCAGAGACTTTTTCGTTGCTTCAGTATTTTCCATTTCTCAACAAACTTTCCTTCCACTAACCAGTTTATAAGAAGAATTCCCTCCCCTATGCTGGTGACGGTTTCCGATAGTGGCAATCCTGCTGCCAGGGTTGCAAGGCCCAGCAGAAAAATTCCCCTGTGAGGTAATTTTCTTTCCGGCAATAAAAACTCAGTTATCCTTGAAGTGTTAATGATCATCAGATATTGAAACTAAATATTTTGAGTCATGCTTAAATTATAACTATTGAAAATGGACTGAAATCAATTCGTATATTTTTAAACGTTTCTCACAAATCAGTCTTTAAGCTGACAGAATTCCACCTTGGGCGGATAAGTTATTTGCAGATTATATCGTAGATTCAGGCAAAGTAAAGTTATGTTGTACCAATTATCTGCGGAGATCTGCGATAATACTTGCTTAAATCTGCGAGAACTTTATAGTTAAAGAAAAATTATTATATGTAAGCTACAACCTGTTATCTTTTTCAAATCATCCCGGTCATATACCAGATTAATTCATGTTATTTTCGTTATGTTTACACAACATATTAATAAACAATCGTTTAGTAAATGACCTAATAAATTATTGCGTTTGTTATTGATTTAATAAAAATAATTGTATTTTTGCGAACCACAAATTCAGGGATTGATTAATATAACTGGAAACAAACAGCATAAAGTGGATACTTTAAGTTATAAAACTATTTCTGCTAATAAGACTACTGTTCAGAAAGAATGGTTGCTGATCGATGCAAAAGATCAAATTCTGGGCAGGCTTGCTTCAACCGCTGCCAGGTTGTTGCGGGGAAAACATAAAAGAAATTTTACCCCGCATGTTGATTGTGGAGATAATGTAATAATTATCAACGCGGAGAAAATCAGGTTATCCGGAAAGAAACTGACCGGAAGGCAATATTACAGCCATACGGGCTATCCCGGGGGACAACAGATCAAAACTCCTGAGATGTTACTTGAAAAAAGGCCTGCAGCCCTGATTGAACAGGCAGTGAAAGGGATGTTACCCAGAAACAGGCTTGGCAGGCAGTTGTTCAGGAACCTTTATGTTTATGTTGGTCCGGAACATCCTCATGAAGCTCAGCAGCCGAAAACAATTACCCTAAACTCAATTAAATAAAAGTATGGAGGGAGTAAATACAACAGGGAGAAGAAAATCCGCGGTTGCCAGAATATATGTCAATGAGGGAAAAGGACAGATCATTGTAAATGACAGGGATTACAGGGAATACTTTACAACACATCAACTCAGGTATATTGTTGAACAACCGTTAACACTTGCTGAAGTAACCGGTAAATATGATATCAAGGCTAACCTTGATGGTGGAGGCCTGACCGGGCAGGCTGAAGCATTATGTTTAGCAATATCAAGAGCAATTATTAAAATAGATCCTGAGAAAAAACCTTTCTTAAAATCAAATGGATTGTTGACCAGGGATCCACGTGAAGTTGAGCGGAAAAAACCAGGCCGTCCAAAAGCAAGAAAAAGATTCCAGTTCAGTAAACGTTAATGGAATCGTTTGTTTAGCATCTAAACTGAAAAGACTCCGCTGGATGGACTACTTTTCAGTTGATCAATCAGAAAGTAAACAAATAATTATATTCAATGCCTAGAACAACTTTTGAAGAACTATTAAATGCAGGTGTTCACTTTGGGCATCTCAAGAGGAAATGGAATCCCAATATGGCTCCATATATATTTATGGAAAGAAACGGGATTCATATTATTGACCTGCAAAAAACTATTGTTAAACTGGATGAAGCTGCTGCTGCAATGAAGCAGATCGCCAAATCCGGCCGTAAAATACTATTCGTTGCAACCAAAAAACAGGCTAAAGATATTGTCTCAGAGAGAGTGAAGCAGATTAACATGCCATATGTAACTGAACGCTGGCCGGGAGGTATGCTGACCAATTTCCCCACTATACGGAAAGCTGTGAAGAAGATGGCTTCGATAGATAAAATGGCTACTGACGGAACTTTCTCAACCCTGTCAAAAAGGGAACGATTACAGATAACCAGACAACGTGCCAAGCTGGAAAAAAACCTCGGCAGCATTGCTGATCTGACCCGTTTACCGGCAGCTTTGTTCGTTGTTGATGTCGGAAAGGAATATATTGCTGTCCGGGAATCCATACGTTTGAGTATACCTGTTTTTGCCATGGTTGATACAAATTCAGATCCGAACATTGTCGATTTTCCCGTACCGGCTAACGATGATGCTTCCAAATCAATTTCCCTCATTATCAATGTAGTATGTACTGCCATCGAAGAAGGGTTGAATGAGCGGAAGCTTGAAAAAGAAAAAGAAGTCAGCCTGAAAGAGAAAAAAGGAGAAATGAAAGAAGAACTTGAAGAAGAACCAGAAGAAGTTGAAGAAGAGGGAGAATTTGAGGAAGAAGAAGCAGACGAAGAAATTGCTGAAGAAGATTATGAGGAATCATCTGAAAAACTGGTCGAGGAAATTATTGAAATAAAGAAAACAACCGCCAGAAAAACTATTTCAAAAAAATCTGATGAAGTTTAAATTCTAACATTATAAATTTTCTAAAGATGGCTGAAATCACATCTGCTGATATAGTTAAACTGAGAAAATCTACCGGAGCCGGTATGATGGACTGTAAGCATGCGTTACAGGAAGCCAATGGTGATTTCGACAAGGCAGTGGAAATCATCAGGAAAAAGGGTAAGCTTGTAGCCAGTAAACGGGCTGATCGTGAAGCCAACCAGGGTGTCGTTCTTTCAAAAGTTGCCGGTGATATGAAATCCGGCGTTATGATTGTCCTTAATTGTGAAACAGATTTTGTGGCAAAGAATCAGGATTTCATTGGCTTTGCAGTTTCTATCCTTAACCTGGCACTTGAAAAACAACCCCAGGACCTAGAAATGCTTAAAACTCATAAAATATCAGGTAAGACTGTTAATGATGCCATTACTGAACAAATAGGTATTATTGGTGAAAAAATTGACCTTTCCTTTTACCAGAAACTGGCAGCCGAACATGTAACAGCATACATTCATCCCGGCAACAAGCTCGCCAGTCTGGTAGGGCTGAATAAACCGGTAAATGATCCACAAATAGGTAAAGATATTGCCATGCAGGTAGCTGCCATGGACCCTGTCGCCGTTAACCAGGATCAGGTTCCCAGAAATATCATTGAGAAAGAAATTGAAATTGGTAAAGACCAGGCCCGACAGGAAGGGAAACCGGAAGAAATACTTGAAAAAATAGCAACGGGGAAACTGAATAAATTTTTTAAAGAAAGGACACTCATCAACCAGCAATTTATTAAAGACAACAAGAAAACGGTTCAACAATACATCCGGGAAGCCGATAAAGATCTGGCTGTAACGGGATTTGTCAGATACGCCCTCACAGACTGATCCTGCAAGGCAAAAATCCGAAAAACCGCACAGAACATAATTAAATGTCTGTGCGGTTTTTTTGTTCCAATACTCTTCAAAAATCCGGAAATTCCTGTCCTGTAAGGCAGGAATTTCCACGTACCTGCAGGAAGCCTCTAAAATCTTTTTAATTTTACCTGATAAAAGATTAATTAAATGATCAAATATAAAAGAATACTTTTAAAACTTAGTGGTGAAGCCCTTATGGGGAAAAAAGGTTATGGAATTGATGAAACCAAACTAACTGAATATACCCAACAGATTTCAGAAATAAATAAAATGGGAGTTGAAATTGGTATTGTGATCGGCGGTGGTAACATTTTCAGAGGCCTCTCCGGGACAAAAAAAGGATTTGATAGGATAAAGGGAGATTATATGGGTATGCTGGCAACAGTCATCAACGGATTGGCAATCCAGTCTGCCCTGGAACAAATCGGAACAACAGCACGTTTATTTACAGCTATATCCATGACTCCAGTTGGAACTCATTTTAACGAGCATGAAGCAGTGTATGCTCTTCAAAACGGGGAAGTGGCAATTTTTACTTTTGGAACCGGAAATCCATATTTCACAACAGATACAGCAGCATCTCTCAGGGCCATTCAAATAAAAGCTGAAGTTTTATTAAAAGGAACACGTGTTGATGGAGTATATTCTGCCGATCCTGAAAAGGATAAAAGTGCATTAAAATTCGAGGAAATTTCTTTTGATGAAGTACTTGCACGCCAGTTACAGGTAATGGATCTGACGGCTTTTACACTGTGTATGGAAAATAATCTTCCCATACTGGTTTTCGATATGAATACTAAAGGAAATCTGAAAAAGATAGTCTCAGGATCCAAAATTGGTACAATAGTCAAAAATTAAATATCTTTACTCTCCAGACATACGATTACCCAACCTACTGTGCAGTTTACGTTGCCAGGTATTGATTGGATATACTGTTTGCAAAGCTATCAGAAATTCATGGGCGCTACGCAAATGTTTGATTATCAATCACAAGGCATTGTCGCATATTATGTTGATAAATAACATTACTATGGATGAATTAGTTGAGTTAATACTTGAAGACACGAGGGCTAAAATGGAAAAATCTATATCACACCTCGAGAATGAACTCATAATAATCCGTGCAGGTAAAGCAAATCCCCATATGCTTGATGGAATTATGATTAATTACTATGGCGCCCAGACTCCTCTTAATCAAGTATCTAACATCGGAACACCAGATCCACGAACCCTTGCTATTCAACCGTGGGACAGATCAATGATAGAAACTATTGAAAAAGCAATCATGCAGGCAAACATTGGTCTGAATCCGATTAATAATGGTGAAATCATTCGTATTAATGTTCCTCCCCTTACTGAAGAGCGAAGAAGAGACCTTGTTAAACAGGTTAAAACTGAAGGTGAAAATACCAAAATTGGTATAAGAAGTGCCCGGCGGGATGCCAATGAAGAACTCAAAAAAATGAAAAAAGAAGGGCTTGCAGAGGATGCAGAGAAAATAGCTCAGGAGGTAGTTCAAAAAATAACGGATGAATTTATTGAACAGATAGATAGAATACTGGAAGCCAAAGAAAAAGATATTATGACCGTTTAAGAATTTATATATAAACCTTCACTCCTTCCGTACAATTATTACATATATTAATCTCCTGCCTGTTTTTTAATATTTTTTTCCTGAAATTCATGTATTCCTGATTTTTCCATATTTCCAGAACACTTTGTTCCTTCAGATTCCCCAATTTGTAGTTTGCATTTTTATCAAAACAACATGGAACCACAAAACCATCTGTGGTAATAACCATTGTTCTCCAGAGCCTGTGACACCGGTTTTTTAATTTACCTTTTAATCTTAATGAACTCCTGCCATCTATTTCATACCTGGAATATCCGGGATTTTGCGGTATAAGATCCACCCCATCATCCGGTGTGATTATTTGTGCTGTTTTAATCCAGATCTTATCGGTACCGTTTATTTTACCTAGTCTTTTTATATCTTTCACCTGCTTTTCATTATATCTGAAAATAAGAAACTGAAATATAATTTCTGGTTTCACTGATGAGCTTTTCTTTTTAAGATCCGATAATTGCCTGGCTCCATCCAATAATTTCTTCAATGTACCACCACGCCTGTATTTCTCATATGTCGATTGATCGGCCCCATCAATAGAAATGATAAGCCTGTCCAACCCGGATTGGATGATCATTTCCGGATTTCTCCCAATCAGATGCTGCCCATTTGTAGAAGTGACTGTAAATATATTACTGGTTGCGGCAAATCTGATCATATCGAAGATTTTTTCATGTAGGAAGGGCTCCCCTTGAAAATACAGGATCAGGCAGATAGTGGTTAATTTCATTTCATTAATGATGCTTCTATAGTGTTCATAATCAATTGATTTATTCTGCCTGATTATCATTCCGGCACCAGTATGACATTGCGGGCATTTCAGGTCACACAGGATTGTTGGTTCAATCGTGATTGTGTATGGGACTCCCCAAACAACAGGTTTTTTAACGATTCCTGAAACAATGAAGGAAATTTCAATTAATATGAAATTCCAGATCTTTTTTAAAGATAATCTGGGCAGGAAAGTCATATATTGAAACATCTGATGAATAATTTAGGGTATAAAAAATATTCAGTCAGGACTATTTTTACCACCACCCCTACTGTGTGGGGGGTATCCTAATTTCATTTAAGGCTTCACGTAAAGTCCGCTAAGTCTTCACAAAGATAGCAAAGCTTTGATTAACAGACATATGATCTTTTCAAACTTGACGCTTTCTTTGCGTTCTTTGCGTGAAAAATTAGTTCTGACACAATTCCATGCCTGCAAAGCAGACAGACGGGTAAAAACGACACCAATTGTTATATCATTCAGTAAGAGTACAAAGAATAGATTTTGAAATTTTAATTTATCGTTAATCTGACTCCAGTAGCTGGTATAGTTCGTCCAGGTCTGGAGTCAGAATAATCTCTGTCCGCCTGTTTTTTTGTCTGGCTTCAGGGGTATTCGACGAATCTACTGGCAGGTATTCTCCTCTTCCGGAGGCAATGAACCGTTCCGGGTCAATACTGGAATTATCCAGCAGAATTCTTACAATGGAAGTAGCCCTTTTTACACTCAGATCCCAGTTATCATGGTAGGAAGGATTGCTCCTTACCGGAACATCATCTGTATGGCCTTCAACGGTGATGAAAATATCCGGAGTGTTTTCCAGAATCGGTGCAAGTTTTCTCAGGGCACTTACACCTCTTGGATCCACCTCTATACTGCCGGTTTTGAAAAGAAGTTTTTCTTCCATCGAAACATACACTTTACCATTTCTCACAGACACAGATAGCCCATCCTGTTGAAATCCATAAAGCGCTTCCGCAATGGTGTTCTTCAATGTTCTCATCAGTGAATCTTTTGCATACATAATGCTTTCCATTTCAATGAGCCGCTGGTTCCTTTCATTTAATTCTGAACGGAGTTTTTCAAGATCGCGCATCCTGTCACCAACATTCTGTTCAAGCTCTTTTAACCTGTCTTCTTTTAACTGAAGTTCCTCCTGTGTGCCTTGCAGCTCCGTAAGCAATCTTCGTGTCTCTCTGGAATGGCCGGTAATAATTGCTTCCTGTGTCTGTTGAAGATCTTCATAACGCCTGGTAAGATCAGCATAATCGTCAGAGAGTTTATCGTAGGATTTCTTTGTTTCTTCGGTTTTTGTTTCTAATGCTTCAAGTTCTTCCTCCAATAAAGATATTTTTGAATTCATCTCCGCATTATCGACAGAGAGCACCTCACTTTGCTCAAGGAATTTTTCACGTTCTGCATCGATTTTCTTGTTCTTATCTTCCAGTTCATGGAATTTTGCTATCGGAACACAAGAATTGAAAAAGAAAATGGACCAGAAAAACGTTATCATAAATAGTATTTTCCCCGTTTTTTTCATAATAGCCTGATTGTTCTGATTCAGAGCGAAATTTAAAAAAATAAGACAGACGAATAAAAAGTGATATTTAATAGTTATTAACTGAACAAGAAAACGAATATTTTTACAATCAATTTATCATTAAAAAAATACTCCCTATCTTTGGAGTATAAATCTTGATAGGTTTGTCTGGAAAGAAGTATCCCATACTGGATCATATAGAATACCCGTCGGATCTGAAAAAGCTTAGTCCCGATGAACTTGTATTGTTATGTGGAGAATTGAGGCAGTTTATTATTGACATTGTATCTTCTAATCCCGGTCATTTTGCCTCCAGTCTTGGTGTTGTAGAACTTACTGTTGCGCTTCATTATGTTTTCAATGCACCATACGATAAAATTATCTGGGATGTAGGTCATCAGGCATACGGACATAAGATCCTTACCGGCCGCCGAAAGGTTTTCCCCACCAATCGAAAATACAAAGGGATCAGTGGTTTTCCCAGAATATCCGAAAGTAAATTTGACCCATTTGGCGTCGGACATGCATCAACTTCTATTTCTGCTGCACTGGGTATAGCTGTTGCATCAAAATTTAACAGGATCGAAGACCGGCAGGTGGTGGCTGTTATTGGTGATGGATCCCTGACCGGAGGATTGGCTTTTGAGGGATTAAATAATGCAGGCATTGAGAAAACGAATCTACTGGTAATTTTAAATGACAATAATATTGCAATTGATCCCAATGTTGGTGCTATCAAAGAATACCTGTTAGATATTACAACATCAAAAACTTATAACCGTGTCAGGAATGAAGTTTGGAATCTGCTTGGTGCGATCAGTAAATTAGGTCCAAATGCCCAGCGTTATGCACAACAGATCGAGCATGGTGTTAAATCTATATTCCTGAAGCACAGCAATTTATTTGAATCCCTCAATTTCAGGTATTTCGGGCCAATTGACGGGCATGATGTGCTTCACCTGGTGGATGTATTAAAAGACCTTATGAATATTCAGGGGCCAAAGCTCCTCCATTGTAAAACAAAAAAAGGGAAAGGATTTCCTCAGGCTGAACTGAATCAGACTGCCTATCATTCCCCTGGAAAGTTCAATAAAAAAACCGGTAAGATCATTCATATTCACCCCTCCAAACCTCAACCACCAAGATACCAGGATGTTTTCGGTGTTACACTGCTTGAACTTGCGAGGAAAAATGAAAAGATCATCGGCATCACTCCTGCCATGCCTACCGGGTCATCCCTGAAAATCATGATGGATGAAATGCCTGATCGCACTTTCGATGTAGGTATTGCCGAACAACATGCTGTCACTTTTTCTGCTGGATTGGCTACAGAAGGTATGATCCCGTATTGTAACATCTATTCCTCATTTATGCAGCGCTCCTATGACCAGATCATACATGACGTTGCTATCCAGAACCTTCATGTGGTATTCTGTCTCGACCGTGGAGGACTTGTGGGTGATGATGGTGCCACCCACCATGGTGTATTCGACTTTGCCTATATGAGATCCATCCCGAATATAATCGTCTCAGCACCGATGAATGAAACGGAGCTTCGAAACCTTATGTATACGGCTCAGTTTAAGAACCATGGTCCGTTTTCTATTCGTTACCCGCGGGGTTACGGCGTAATACCCGACTGGCAAAAACCATTTACCGAAATAGAGATCGGTAAGGGCAGGGAATTACGGAAAGGAAATGACATAGCTATACTGACTATCGGCCACGTTGGTAATTTCGCTGCCTCTGCCTGTGAAAAGCTTGAATTCGAAAATATTCATGCAGCTCACTATGACATGCGTTTCGTCAAACCACTTGATGAAACTTTATTGAAAAAAATATTCAAAAAGTTTTCACAGATTATCACGGTTGAGGATGGTATTATCACAGGCGGTTTTGGTAGTGCTGTCATTGAATACATGAGTGATCACAACCTGCAAGCCAGCATCAGGCGCCTTGGTGTTCCTGATCGTTTTATCGATCATGGCACACAGCAGGAACTTTATCATGAATGTGGTTATGATGAGGAGGGAATCATAAGGGCCGTAAAGGAGATGATCAAACTGAAAGTATATTCAAAAGCAATTTAGAAGAACAGGGGGCTTTGCGGGTCCCTGTTCTGCTATATGTTAAATTCTATCCCCTGTGCCAGTGGCAGTTCCGAACCCCAATTAATCGTATTGGTTTGTCTTCTCATATATGCCTTCCATGCATCCGATCCGGATTCCCTTCCTCCTCCGGTATCTTTCTCTCCACCAAAAGCCCCTCCTATCTCAGCCCCGGAGGTACCAATATTCACATTGGCTATACCGCAATCACTGCCCATGCCCGACAGGAATTGTTCTGCCTCACGGATATTCAGTGTAAAGATGGCTGATGACAAACCCTGCGGCACATTATTGTTCATCTCTATGGCTTCGTCAATGGTATTATATTGTATAAGATATAGTATCGGGGCAAATGTTTCTTCCTGTACAATATCATAATGGTTCTCAGCTTCAACAAGTGCAGGGACAACATAATTTCCTGATGAATATTTCTCTCCTTTCAGGATCTGTCCTCCAAAAATTATCTTACCTCCCTCTTTTTTTACCTTCTCAAGTGCTGAAGAGAAAGCGTTCACAGCATGGATGTCGACCAGTGGTCCTATCAGGACCGAAGGGTCAAGTGGATTACCTATACGTTCGGCTGCACTATTGTACGCTTTTATTAAAGCATTTTTTACCTGGCTATATACCTTTTTTTGTATAATCAGTCTCCGGGTTGTTGTACAACGCTGCCCGGCTGTTCCGATAGAGCCGAAAACAATAGCCGGGATTGCCATTTCAAGATCTACATGGTGTGACACAATGATGGCATTATTACCTCCCAGCTCAAGGATTGTTTTCCCCAGTCGCTTTGCAACAATGGCAGCTGCTTTCTTACCTGCTGCTGTTGAGCCCGTTAAAGATATTAACGATAACCTTTGATCCTCAAGAAAATTATCCCCCAGGACCGATGATTTAGCAACAACAAGATTAAAGACTCCTTCAGGTACATTGTTTTCTTTTAAAACGTTACTTATAATATTTTGCGTTGCAATTGCAGTAAGTGGTGTTTTTGAACTGGGTTTCCATACAATTACATCTCCAGCAACGGCAGCAATCATCGCGTTCCAGGCCCAGACCGCTACAGGAAAATTAAATGATGTGATCAGGCCTACAATACCCAGAGGATGATACTGTTCATACATTTTATGCCGGGGCCGTTCAGATTGCATTGTATATCCATAGAGCTGCCTGGATTGGCCTACTGCAAAATCACAGATATCAATCATTTCCTGTACCTCACCAAGACCTTCCTGAATAATTTTACCCATCTCCAGAGTTACCAATTTCCCCAGATCATCCTTGTAATCACGAAGAACATTTCCTATTTGTCGTACCACTTCTCCCCTTCTCGGAGCAGGGATGTTTCTCCATACCTGGAATGCCTGCCAGGCATTATGCATCACTCTTTCGAATTCATCCGGGGTGACATTCCGGATTGCTGCAATTGATTTTCCATTGATTGGAGATATACTTTCTGTGACAATTCCCGACGTATCTATCCATTCAGTTCCTGTGGTAGCTCCCGGATTATTTTCTCTTATGCCAAGACGGCCAAGCATGCCCGGTATATCAAATTCTGGCAGATAATTATTGTTCATAATCAATATAATTTAATTAACATAATAATCATAAAAATACATGAATTTAAATATCATCTATCCCTATCCGGCAGAAATTATTTGCCTCGAATCCAATATTCCATTATCTTCGTACACTCTTTTCTGACTCACGCTTTTTACTCGCACACACCAGGAACCGTGAACCGAGAACCAGGAACTATTTGCCCACACCCCCACCAACTAAAAACCAGGAATCAGGCCCTCACACTATCCCTTTACACACACCAACCAGAAACCAGTAACCAAATAGCCCGGATGGCGGAACTGGTAGACGCGCTGGTCTCAAAAACCAGTAGCAGCAATGCTGTGTGGGTTCAAGTCCCACTCCGGGTACGAATGGAGTATCAATCATAGTCGGCTGACCCCGGCTATGTCATTATATGGGTAAAGGTTTAGCAGTTATGTAGCTAAACTTCTTTTTATTATATTCACACGAAAAAGATGAAACAAAATCTCTCCCGCCGCAGGTTTCTCCTGCAAACTGCGGGTGCCACAGCCGCTTTCACAATCATTCCGCGTCATGTCCTTGGAAAAGGATTCATCCCTCCAAGTGACAGAATTAGTTTAGGATTCATTGGAACTGGTAAGCTTATCCGGGAATTATTCCCAAGATTTGCAGATCTGGATGATGTTATCATCCTGGCGGGATCTGACGTTGATAGCAAGAAAGTTCAATGGTTCAAGGATCATGTTGAGGCATATTACGAGGAAAAGACCGGCCAATCTGATTATGTCAGCATTGATACATACAACCATTATGAAGAATTGCTTAAAAGACAGGACATTGATGCGGTTGTTGTAGCAACTCCTGACCACTGGCACGCAATTGCTTCCATTGATGCCATAAAGGCAGGAAAGGATGTTTATTGTGAAAAACCTCTTACACATCGGGTTATTGAAGGGAGATCTATGGTAAATGCTGCGAGAAAATATGAGCGTGTTGTTCAGACAGGAAGCATGCAGCGCTCATGGAATGATTTCAGGCATGCCTGTGAATTGGTAAGAAATGGTTATCTCGGTGATATTAAAAAAATATTTGTGAGCGTTGGCGACCCGCCAATCGATTGTGATCTGGGCGAGGAACCTCTTCCGGATTATCTTGACTGGGACCGCTGGGTTGGACCTGCTCAAATGCGGCCTTATAACCCTGTTCTTTCGCCCCCTGTAGAGGATGA